>Ga0265592_1000280_pt1 | contig 29114 bp, 29 predicted proteins | sample saktaG_7_FD_190141 | JGI IMG/M metagenome (GOLD analysis project Ga0265592, IMG submission 190141) | Saline water microbial communities from Sakinaw Lake, British Columbia, Canada - sak_2010_1_5_120m | ecosystem: Environmental > Aquatic > Non-marine Saline and Alkaline > Saline ... | reverse complement strand
TTAATTTCATTAGATTTTTCATAATTCGCGGGGTTTCTTTTTTGAAATAGCGCTTGACGGAATTCCAATCGGCTTGGAAATTGATTTGCGGATCCGGATCGCTTTGGGCATCTTCAAAATACATCAATCCCTAATAATTCGATAGAATAATTTTCCATGCGTTTTTTGTTTCCGGCATTAATTAAACGGCGCGATTTGGCCACGATTTTTTTCAATAATTTTTTGTCGTAGTAATCCCACATCCATTTCACTTCTTTGTCATTGCCAAAATCCAAAATCCGCTCAATCACGTATTGGGCATTTTTGTTTGGATCAATGCTTTTGGGATCAACATCCCAGAACAAGCTCTGCCGAAATTTAATCGTTTTTGTTTTATCCGCGCTTTTCACACGTTTATTTTACCACATCCCCAATGTTAATCAAAACCGCCCATTCGCCCAAAAAAACTATTCCGGTATTCTGCAGAATACCGGAATAGTTTGAATGCATATATTTGAATATATACATCCGAGTTTAACGAAATAAGAAAATTATTTTTGGTTAACGGCGGTTTTGATGCTTTCCACGCTCTCGGGATTGGCCAAAGTGGACAGATCGCCTAATTCTTCCTTGGTGAAAATTTTGCGCAGAATGCGGCGCATAATTTTGCCCGAACGGGTTTTGGGTAAATCAGTTACGATAAAAACCTGATGCGGCGTGGCAATCGGCCCGATTGTTGACCGAATCGCGGCCACCACTTTTTCTTTCAATCCTTGATTTTCTCCTTGGGACTTGGGCACCACAAACGCCACCGGCACCTCGCCCTTGATCTCGTCAACCACTCCCACGACCGCGCATTCGGCCACCATCGGCTCGTGGCAAGCCGCGCTCTCCAGCTCGCCCGTGGTCAAGCGATGGCCGGCCACTTTAATCATATCATCGGCCCGACCAACTATCCGCAAAAGGCCGTTTTTGTCGCGATAGCCCAAATCGCCGGAAAAATAAAATTTGTTTTTGTATTGTTCCCAATAGGTATCAATAAATCTTTTTTCGTTGCGCCAAACGCCGCGCAACAACCCGGGAGTAAACGGCGGCATCAACACCACATTGCCTTCTTTTTCCGCAGGACAAATCTTGCCGTTCTCATCAACCACGCGCACGCGCACCCCGGGCAAGGGCAACCCCGTATAAGCAGGGCGGAAAGGCCCGATTCCGGGCAAAGAAGTCGCCACGATGCCGCCGGTTTCCGTTTGCCACCATGTATCCAGGATGGGGCATCTCTTTTTGCCCACTTGGGCAAAATACCAGTTCCATGCCTTTTCCGAAATCGGCTCGCCCACGGATCCCAGAACCTGCAACGTTTTTAAAGAATACGGCTTTAATATCTCTGTGCCGTTTTTCATAAACATCCGAATCAGCGTCGGCGCAGTATAGAAAGTTGTTACGCCGTATTTTTCAATCACCCTCGCCCAGCGGTCGGGTTCGGGATAATCAGCCAAACCCTCAAACATAATAAAAGTGGCGCCGTTTAACAACGGCCCATAGCACGAATATGTGTGCCCGGTCACCCAGCCAATATCGGCCGTGGACCAAAAAATATCGTTGTCCGTCAAATCAAATATCCATTTATCGGACGCGTACGCGGCCACCATATACCCCCCGCAGGTGTGCAATGTCCCCTTCGGCTTGCCGGTGGAACCGCTGGTATATAAAATGAAAAACGGATCTTCGGCATCCATTATTGCCGACACACATTCATCGTTTTCTTTTTCGGTAATTTGATCATACCAAATATCGCGGTCTTCTTTCCAAGCAATTTCGTTATTCGCGTGCTTAACCACCACAACTTTGACCACCGCGGTATCGGCCAACGCTTCATCGACTTGATGTTTCAAATCAACAACTTTGCCTCGCCGAAAATAGCCGTCCGCAGTGATCAAAACCTTGGCGCCCGCGTCCTGCAAACGCACCTGCAACGCCTGTGCCGAAAACGCGGAAAACACCACCGAATGCACCGCACCGATACGCGCGCAGGCAAGCATCGCCACAACCACCTCGGGAATCATCGGCAGATAAATCCCCACCCTGTCGCCCTTTTTCACGCCTAATCTTTTAAGCGCGTTGGCAAATTTGTTCACTTGGCGATAGAGATCATAATACGTCAAAACCCGCGCCGGTCGGGCCGAATCATCAGCCTCCCAAATAATCGCCACTTTGTTTTTTCGCGCGGCCAAATGCCGGTCCAAACAATTTTCAGTGATATTCAACTTGGCGCCCGAAAACCATTTAATATGCGGCGGCGTATCAAGATAGGCCTTGTTCCATTTTTTGCGCCACAAAAGCTCCTTGGCGACATTTTCCCAAAACTTCACTGGATTTTTCTCGGCCAAAGCATACACGCCCTTCGACTTCAACCACGCCCGTTTTTTTGTCGCCGCGTCCGGATAATAAAGTTCTCCTTTTTTTATCATAGGTTTTTTAATTGACATTTAATTTATGATTGCTATAATGAATTTACATTACCACGAAAAGAACCCTGACAGAGGTTAGTCTCTATTGGGGGTTTTTTCTTTTTAGCTCAAGCATGTCTTTTTGATCGCCAATATACGCGATTGGCGCACCAATTCTCTTAATTAGAATGGAACAGCTGTCGCTCATTCTCGGAGACAAAACCATCCTTAATCTATTTTTTCCAATCAGAAATTTAATCAACCCTGCGTAATCGCCATCACTCGAAACAATCACTACTTTGTCGCAATTATTTTCATAAGCATCGCATGCTGCGTATAAAACCAAATCGGCATCACAATTACCCTTAACTTTCCCCTCTCCGTAATAAACGATTTCTTTAAAAATTAAAGTATATCCTATCTTTTGCAGAAAAGCATATAAATCTTTATTTTTTGGAACCAATCCAATAAAAAGATAGGCGCGCCCAACGGAATATTTATCTTTTAACCAAACTCTAAAACGCCGGTAGTCCAGCTTCCAGCCCAAACTTTTACTGCCATTATACAAATTCGCACCATCAATATACGCAAAATTATTATCACTCTTTTTCATTCTTTATTATTTTAATGGTAATCGCAATGCTTTGACGCAAATATTATCTTCGGAGCAAACATAATCCTGCCAGCAATCGTTATCAGAAGAACAAAAGTGAGTTTTTTCTGAAATACACTTTCCCGAATGGCATACATAACCCGAGGCGCAATCTCTACTAAAAACACAAAATGACCTTTCTCTTTGTTCTTCAAGCTTAACACACTCACTATAATTATTTCCAAGATCATTAACACACCTATATCCTTCGGCACACTGGCTATCAAAATCACAACGAACATTTTTTTGTTGCTCTGACAAATCTACGCATCGTCCAGACAAACAGCCGTACCCTTCGGCGCATGGTTCGTTGCGGTTGCACATTGCCCCTTCTTGATGATTGAAAAAATTATACAAATTGCCATATAATTCATTTGGATAAAAAATATTTGGCACCCAAAAATGCTGAATTAAAAGTAATTCTATCAAAATTAAAATGCCATATTTCAGTAAATTCAAAACCCATCCCGTCTTTTTTACAAAAAATGTATAAAATATTATAATCGGTAAAAATAATACCGAAAAAAGTAATAGATATTCAAAAGTAAAAGGGTTTTTAAAAAAATTTAGCTGTTCGTTAAAAGAAGACAATAAAATTACTAAAAAAACAAATCCAAATAAAACAGTGTAGCTCACTAAGTTTGCTTTTAGCGCTGCTTTGCCAATATCTTTTTTAAGTTCATTTTTAAGTACTTTTTTTAAAACGACATACTCTATCCAAATAGATGCGAAGAAAGATAATAGCAAATTAAGAAAGAAACCGGTAATAATCATCCACAATTGGATACCCTCCCGAATCAAGCCAAATGGTGTAAACATCGCAACAAATGATGCAAGGGGCAACCCGACAATCGTACTTACTATATTTGCAATTAGTACCGCCCAAAAATAATTAATGAAAGCATAACTCGAACCATTTTCTTTATTTTTAAAATAATTGGCAACCACTAATGCCTCAGCCCAAACCACAAAAATAAGCGCCGGCATCATCATTGGAAACGTTAAAAATAACATTGGCAACACTACATTCGCAGAACAAATCGAAGGTAACAGCAATATTCCAAATATTAAAATAAATATCTCTTTTTTGCTCATTTGTATTTTTTGGAGTTTTTACAATTTATTTCCTACGAATTCGGCAAATTCGGCCAGGCGGGTGGAATATCCCCATTCGTTGTCATACCACGCGCAAACTTTTGCCATATTGCCGTTTGCCATTGTAAGCTTGGAATCAAAAATGGACGAATGAGTATTGCCGATAAAATCGCTTGAAACCAGCGGCTCGGTTTCATAGGCCATAATACCTTTGAGCGGTTTTTTGGCCGCGGCTTTTTCAAACGCCGCGTTGATTTCGGCAACCGACACAGCTTCATTTAACTCACAAACCAAATCCACCATTGAGCCGGTGGCAACGGGAACCCGCACGGCAATGCCATCCAATTTGCCTTGCATTTCGGGAATCACCTTGCCGATAGTTTTTGCCGCGCCGGTGCTGGTGGGAATAATGTTGATCGCGGCCGCGCGCGCCCGCCGTAAGTCCTTGTGCGCCACATCCAAGATTTTTTGGTCGTTGGTATAGGCATGCGTTGTGGTCATAAAACCTTTAATAATACCGAAATTATCATTTAAAACTTTTACCACCGGCGCCAAGCAGTTGGTGGTGCACGACCCCATATCCATCACATCGGTTTTTGCCGGATCATACTCGTCGGCGTTGATTCCCAAAAGATATGACGGGACTTTATCAGGGTCTTTTGATGGCGCCGAGATAATCACTTTTTTTGCGCCAGCGATCAAATGCTTTGCCGCGTCGTTGTATCTGGAAAAACAGCCGGTACATTCCAAAACCACATCCACTCCCAATTTTCGCCAAGACAGCTTTGCGGGATCGGATTCCGCAAAAATCGCAATTCGATGGCAAATTTTATTACTTTTGACAATAATCTCTTTCTCGCTCACTTTAATTTCTTTTTCCCAACGGCCATAGATTGAGTCGTATTTCAAAAGATGGGCGATGGTTTTGGGGTCAGCCAAATCGTTAACCGCAACAATCTCCAAATTCTTGCGTTTGTCAATAATAATTTTGAGAACATGGCGCCCAATCCGCCCCAAACCGTTGATTGCAATCTTCATAAATGTTTGTTGAAATCCTAGATCCAAAATTCTAAATCCTAAATAAATTCAAAATCCAAAAATTAAATTTCAAAACAGAATAAAGAAATTTGTTTTTGATTTTGAATTTTAATATTTGAGATTGTTTGGGATTTAGAATTTGGAATTTAGGATTTTTTGTTATTTAGCAAAACTGGCGCGGAAACCGCGTCAGCTTGAATAATCCAGTCCTTATTTTATGTTCAACGCTTTGTCGATTTCTTCCTTATCAAAACCGACAATTATTTTGCCGTCAACATTTACCACCGGCACGCCAATCTGTCCAGAGAGTTTAATCATTTCATCGCGTTCTTCTTCGTTTTCCGAAACATCAACATCGACAAATTCAACTTTTTTATCTTTTAGATAATCTTTTAGAGTAACGCAATAAGGACAAAACGGCGTTGAATAAACTTTAATCATTTTAATTTTATCAGAGTCGTGGCGACTCGTTAATTACAGCTTCCCGAAGCACTCGCTGACGCGGAAGTTACCGCGCCAAAACTGGGGGACGGCTGTTCTTCGGACAAAGTCGTGTTGCATTCCTCGGGCTGGCTGTTGAAAGCGGCGCAAATAATCTGTTTGAATTTTTCCGGCGATCTAACCGTGAGCGCGCCGGACGCGTCTTTGCCGTTGATAATCACCGTGGGCGAACCCTGCACGCTATATTGCTGGTTGAGGTCATCGTTGATCGCGAATTTGGGATAAACCTCGCTCATCCAAGTTGATTTGTCGTTATAATCCACAGTAACATTGAAATCCTTGTCGGTAGCCGCGATGCACGCGCTCAGCTTGCTTTGGTCAACCCCCGCCGAAACCAGGCACTTGCCATAATCAGCCACGCAGTCGCCGGTGGTGCATTCCGAATACTTGGTATCAACAGTGAAACATTCCAAATAAGCCGCTATTTTGTCCGTTTGTTCTTTTTGGATGCAATACTGGCGCAAGTTTTCGTCAATCTCGGTCTTGCCGTGCATCGCGTAATTCACAAAATAAATTCCCATATCAGCCTTGTCTTTCAAGAGGTTGTAAACCGGCAAATACATTTTCTGCGCCTGCAAACCATAAGGACAATAGCTCATCACAAACAATTTCACGTCCGGCTTATCGCTTTTTTCAATTTCCGCGGCGGCTTTTTCTTCTTCCAGATCTTTATCCAAAATAATCGCTTGCGGCACTCCGGCGGCAAAAAGCAACGCACCGTCTTTGGTTACATAGGAATCATAATCCTGCTCTTGAACAGTGAGCTTAAAGAAATATAATCCATTTTCTTCCTTAACATCCTTGAAAGTTGCTTGAATTTCGGGAGAAAGCATATTTTCATTGATGTAATCAACCGCCTTTTGCGCCGCGGCATCGGGTTGCATATTTTTCCCCAATCGCAATTGTCCGGGCAGGAAATAGGCACCCAAAGCAATCGCCGCGAACAAAAGCAAGCCGGCGACCGGAATCAACACATTTTTGGAAATTTTAATTGCCATATCTTTGTTTATTATTATTTATCATTGTTATCACAACATTATCAATATAGCGCGAAAAATCAAACCGCGCAATATCAATTTATCCACCATATTTTTGCGTGGCCAAGTTAAGGTCAAGCAAAAGATTTTTCAAGTCTATCCGATAGGCCGCGCAAATGTCTTTCAAGGTCAAATCGTTCATCTCCATTTGCGCCATGGGACAGCCCAAGCACGGCACTTTGTATTTAACCAAAACATCTTCCCCGCCGGAGAACTCCAAAACTTCTTTTAATGTTGTTTTTTCGGTAAAATCCATTTCTAATAAATTCTAAATCCTAATTTCTAAACCCTAAACAAATACAAAATTCAAATTTTAAAATCCAAAACAAAAACAAATTTGTTTTGAATTTTTGATTTTTGGATTTTGAATTTATTTAGGATTTAGTATTTGAGATTTAGGGCTTGATTATTTTTTACCTATTCGGATATTTTTACAAACCGCCCACGCCGCAATGGCCCCCATTATCGCGGTAATCAGTTGCGGCCAGCCCATCATTGATGCCAGCGCCAAGCTGATGTTTCCGTGGGTTATTACCGTTAAAATCGCGGTCGCGCTCAAAACCAGAATAGCAAATTTGGACAGAATGGCAACGCCCGCGGCCAGCCAATAACCGGTTTTTCGCAAAAGCGCGAAAATACCAACAAGGGCGATGTTTGACGCCATAATATAAGGCACCATGGCCGCCATCGCCGCCGGCAACGTGCCGACTCCCAGCGCGATTAAACTGGGAATTATTGCTACCGCACAAGCGGCGCGAAACCCAACCAGCGTCACCGCCGCAAAAAGCGCCGCATTAACAATCATGCCCGTCACTAGTTGAGAATGAAACATCGGCGCAATCACTGCCACGCCAACCAAAGCAACAGTTAAAATTATTTCTTTTGGTATTGATATTGCTGATAATTTAACCATAATTTCAGTTTTCAATTAACAGTTTTCAATTTTCAATGAATGTAACAATTTCCAATATATCAAACAAAAATACAACTACGCATTTTGTTTGTTTCATTAATAAATTGAAAATTCAATGAAAATTAGAAATTGAAAATTGAAAATTAATTCTGAATAACTTTCCCTTTGCCTTTCCGGGTATAATGCGTGTGCAAAATTTCGTGGATTTTGTGCTCGTCATTGTCCAGATCGTCATAAACCGCCTTCACTGCCGGGCTTTCATGGGCAAAACGAATTGTTTTGGCGCGATCATCGGAATACAACCCTGCGGCGCGCTTTTCGCGGATTTCGTCATTCACCGGCAAGGGCTGGCCGCCGCCGCCGATGCATCCGCCGGGACAAGCCATCACTTCAACATAATCATAGGCTTTGAGATCTTTTGCCAAATCATCCAAAATAATTTTAGCATTTTCCATCCCATTGGCAATACCAATTTTCAATTTAATGCCGTCTATTTCAACTTCGGCTTTTTTCAGACCGACAATGCCGCGCGCACTTTCGCAATCAACATTTTCCAAATTCTTGCCGGTAATCAGCCAATACGCCGTGCGCGTGGCCGCTTCGGTCACGCCACCGGTGGCGCCAAAGATTGTTCCCGCGCCGGTGTAGACGCCAAACGGATCATCGGCAATTTCATCAGGCATATCTTTCAAATCAATCCTGTTCTTTTGCAACAACCGCCCCAGCTCGCGCGTGGTTAAAACAAAGTCAACCGGCGGCAAGCCGTTTATTCTTTCTTCGGGCTTGAATGCGTCATATTTTTTTGCCGTGCAAGGCATTACTGAAACCGAAATGATATCTTCAGGGTTGACATTGTTTTTTTCCGCCCAGCGGGTTTTTACCAATGATCCCAGCATATTTTGCGGCGATTTGACTGTGGTGATGTTGGGAATTAAGTCCGGCCGATAAAATTCAACATAGCGGATCCATGCCGGACAGCAAGAAGTGAACATCGGCAAGGGCTTGTTTTCTTTCACCCTCCGCACCAACTCTTTGGCTTCCTCAACCGTGGTTAAATCCGCCGCCATATTGGTATCAAAAACTTTGTCAAACCCCAGCTTTTTCAAGGACGCAACCAGTTGCCCCGTGACCACCTGACCATAGGGTATGCCAAACATTTCACCGATTGACGACCGAATTGACGGCGCGAATTGCACCACCAACGTTTTGCCTTTTTTGTCTTTTAATAGCGCGTCCACTTCGTCAACCGCGCTTTGGACATCCAGCGCGCCCACCGGACAATGCACAATGCACTGGCCGCAATAAATACATTCCTTTTTGGGATCATCAGAAGGTTTAACGCCATTTTCGTATCCCCGACTGTCAATTTCCAAAAATCCGTCTGACTTGCATTCGGTTTCATTCCCCCGCCGCGAACCGGTTTGCCGCGAGCACATATCAACACAATTGCGGCAATTGATGCACTTTGATTTGTCCAAAATTATGGGCCCGAATTTGATGATTTCGGGTTTTGGGTTACGTAAAGGATAGGCATTCAAATCAACCTTCAATTCCAACGCGTATTTCAACAGCGGGCATTTGCCCTGCCAAACGCATTTGGCGCAATCGCGCCGGTGCTGCCCCAACAACAACTCCAAATTTGTTTTGCGCAATTTTTGCAAATTGTCGCTCTGCGTGGTAATTTTCATTCCATCTTTCACTTTTGTCGCGCACGCAACCTGCGGAGCGGCAATCCCCTCAATTTCCACCAAGCACATCCGGCAATTGGCTTTCACGCACAAATCCGGATGATAACACAGCGCCGGAATCTCAATCCCCGCGCCAATTGCGACCTCCAAAACCGTCTGCCCCTCGCGCGCCTCAACCTCTTGGTTATCAATAATAATCTTCATAATTTTTAAAAACTATTCTCACATCCCCCATTCTACCTCTTTTCGCCCCCAAATTGCAACTCCCCTTTCCAAAACCAAAATCCGCCTCCCGGCGGATTCATTAAATTAATTTTTTCTAACAAATACCCCTTGACCCGCAAGCTCTATCCTTTTTTGATAACATCGTAAAGCTCATGATCAAGCGCCGCTTGATCCGCTCTTTTTGTGACTCTCAATAAGGTTACGCAACCTCCCGCAAATACAGAGTCGCCAACTTTTAGTGCAATTGATCGCAAATTATCCGCTACTTTTACCATCACATCTTCTCCATATTCTTCCATTAATAAATAAGCCGCGTCTTGCTCATCTTTCTTATGTGGCGTAAACATCTTTTTAATAAGATCCTTATAGTCGCTCTCTGCAATACCGCACATATCTATTTCTTCTTCATAATCTTTTAGAAATCTATCCGCTTTTTTATAAGCGTCGCGATTGGTTAATTTTTCCCCAATTTCCGCTAACCTCGCTTTGTTGCTTTTTCCCCCTCTCTTTTCCTAATATCCGCAGCTATTCTTTGGATATCGGGACTTACTTTTTTTTCGTTGATATCTGTATTACTTTCCGCCCCTTCTTGCATCAGTTCTTCTTCCGCGCCCTCCAACGGATCAATCCCCCCCATTTCGCAACTTCTTTGTCCAAGCATAATTTTTTATTTTTTCCTTATTTTTTCGGAAAAAATCGCTTAATTTACTTTTAATCTGATTATTAAGATTGTATCTTTTCCGCCTGCCAATTGCAAATTTAAAAAAGTTTATCAATCAGCGAGCCGAAGGAATTGGCAACGCCGCGGCCAAAGGGGCAGAAGCTGGCAGCGGCCAATAAATTAACAATTTCTTTGGCTTTGGCAATATCCACCGGTTCTTGTGAAAATACTTCTTTCAAACGATAGACTCCCTCGCGGCAGGGAACGCACTTGCCGCAATTTTCATTGATGAAAAAATTTATCCACTGCAATCCCAATTGGCACGGGTCGGTTTTTTGTTTATCGTGAACCACAATTGATCCGGCGCCGCTCAATGGAACATCCAGCTCATTTTGCAACAGAATCGCGCCGCTGGCCCCGCCGCCGGCTTGCACAAAAAACTCACTTTCGGGCAGATTTCCGGTTTTTTCTAAAATTTCCTTAATGGTTAAGCTCTCGCCTCGCTCAAACACTCCCGGACAAGCGCAATCACCCGAAATTGTGTAAAAGCGCGTATTTTTATATTCACCCTTGGCAATCTTTGCCGCGCAATACAAAGTTTCCAAGTTGTTTATCAGGGTAGGACATCTGAATAATCCCACTTGAGGCGGAAACGGCGGCTTAATGCGCGGTTCACAGCGTCCGCCCTCAACAGAATTCAAAAGCGCGGTTTCCTCCCCCCCCAAATAACCGCCCGGCTCGCGGGTTATCTCAATTTGTTTATCGCCAACGATTTGTGCCAAACTGTCTTTATATTTGTCAAAATAATCTTTGCGCAAATATAAATAACCTTTATCGGCACCCACGGCATCCATCGCCAAAACAATACCGTCAATCACGGCTTGGGGCCATTTTTCAAGAATGTAACCGTCTTTGGCAACCGCCGGCTCACCTTCGGACACATTGCAAATCACATATTTTTCAACTCCGGACGCGTCTTTCACCATTTGCCATTTTTGCCATGTCGGGAATCCCGCACCGCCTCGTCCTCTTAACTCTACCTGTTTTAATTTTTCAATAATTTCCATATTTTGATCATTATTCGCATAATTTGCAATTATATCACGCCGTTATTATTTATCAATCCAAAAATTCTCCTTCATTTTCCGACATCGGCGCGGGATTTTTCTTTATTTTTTTGAAAACAAAGATTGCCGCCGAAAAAACAGCGACTGCCGCCGCGATAATCAATCCCCAAAGCACAAACCGGTCTATATTTTTTTTCGGCGTAATAATTTGATCGCAATCCGCGTCATATTCGCCGCTTTTGGCACAATCCGGATCGCAAACACAATTCTGGCCATAATCGCAAACATCGTCTTTTTCGCCCAATACATATTGAGCGCAATCAACTTGTTTCACAGGCATGGCGGGTAGCACGGTCGGGTCCTGATATTCCAAAGAAACCACCATTGAACTGCCGGCAACCGCGCCGGCATCGTCTTTGCAGCGCACAAAATAATTATACGGCCCATAGTCATCCAGGCTCACCATCGCCTGATGCAACAATCCGTCATCGGTGGCAAAATTATCCGTCATCTTGTCAAACTCCATATCCGCAATTCCGTAACGGCATTGGGCCGAAACATCCGTGCCCACCATCAAGGCAACTTCGCTTTGATAAATCGCGCCGTAAGGCGATAAATTCACCATTGCTGGACCAATCCCGCTTTCAGCTCCCGTGTATTCAAAATCAATTTTGGCCGAAGAAGAATTTTTATTCCCTGCTTTATCCTTACAACGAACATAGTAAGCATATTTTCCCGAATTAACCAAAATTATTTTATGACGATGATTTAGGCCGCCATTATCGGCAGCCATTGAATTCTCCATTGAATCATAATCTGTGTCAAAAACATCATAATTGCACAGCGCCGATTCATCGGTCAGAAACGAAAGCTCAACTTCTTTGGAATAAATATCGCCCGACGGTTTCAATTGGGAAATTATCGGTGGCTGGCTGTCGCCTGACGCAGGCGTCTCAACAACCTCAGGCTTGGCAGGCTTGACCGCGACAACTTTTGAAGCATAAGTAAATGATATTGTCCCGGAAGCAATATTGCCTTTGCCATCGCGGCAATTTACGTAATAAATATAATCTCCTTGTTTTAACAATGACATCGGCGCGGTATGCGTTGAATAATCGGAAGTGATAAAATTTCCCGACATCAAATCAAAACTCCGATTCAAAAAATCATAACGACAATTGGCGGCAATACTCGTGACGACCTTCAAAATTATCTTTGAATCGGACAAAATCCCAAAAGGGGCGAAATTTGAAAGCGCCAGCCCTTCATTCGCCGAGTTTAAATTCTTAACGCAAACTCCATTCGCGCATTTTTCACCGGCCGGGCAAGCAAAAATTCCCGACCAATGCAAACAACCGGTATTTTCGTTGTTGACACAAACCCGATAACCGCCCGCCCAGCATTCTTTGAGGCCGGTAATCCGGCATTCATTCCGGCAATCAGTGATACATTCGCCGTTCAAACATATTTTCCCGCCGGTACATTTCAAATTGTCATCTATCCAATCCGTGCCTGCCAAATTGCAAACCCTGCATCCGGAGACCGAATTTGGCGCGCAAACCTGATCTGCTTGGGCCATAATGATTTTACTGAAAAACCCGCCGGCAGGAAAAAAAAGACAAACACCGACAATTAAAAGCACGAAGCAATAAAACTTTTTCGTTTTTGCCAAATTGATTAGCATACGCGATTGTTTTTTATCTTAACCCGCCATTCGGCGGGGTCTATTTCAATTATATCTCCGGCCTTGATTGACCGCGACAGCACATCCTTGGCGACCGCGTTTTCAATTTTGTCCTGCACCGCGCGGCGAAGCGCCCGACCGCCGAATTCCGGATCAAAACCGATTTCCGTAAGCGCTTCCAGCAATTCGTCGGTAACGGAAAACTCAATCTCTTTTTTGGCCAGCCCGCGGCGCAATTCATCAAGCATCAACGAAGCCACTTGTTTGGTTTTTTGCCGATCCAGCGGACGGTAAAGCGCGGTAGCATCAAACCGATTGACAAATTCAGGCGCGAAAATCCCTTCTTGCAACAACCGATCAAAGAGTTTCTTTTTGAATTGGCCGTCCAACGCAACGCCGCCTTGAATCGCTTCCCTGATATCGGCCGCTCCCGCGTTGGAAGTGGCAATAATAATCGTATTTTTGAAATCAATCAAACGGCCAAGGCCATCAGTCAATTGGCCATCGTCAAAAATACTTAAAAATAAATTCAAAATCTGCGAACTGGCTTTTTCAATTTCATCAATCAAAATCAGCGATTGCGGCCGTTCAATAACCCGGGAAGTGAGCAATCCCGGAGACTGCAAATTGCCAATCAATTTATCTAATGAGTTAATGTTTTGGTATTCGGCCATATTCAAACGGACCATATTTTTTTCCGATCCGAAATAAACCCGCGCCAGCTGCTTGGCGGTTTCGGTTTTACCGCAACCGGTGGGACCCAAAAACAGAAAATTGCCGATGGTGCGCCGGCACTCCTTCAAATTGGCATGTGCGCGCCGCATCGCGTTGGCAACCTCGGACACCGCTTCATGCTGGTTTATCAGCCTTTCGTGAACGCGATCTTCCAAATTTATCAAAGATTGGGCAATCAAATCTTGATCCGCGGCAGGCAAAGAATCGCGGCTGGAGAAACGTTCGTCGTTGACCAGCAACCTCCAATTTTGGCAATCAAACGCGCAAACATCGCCGGCTTTTATTTTTTCCGACAAGATCGCGGAAGCTAGAATATTTTCCACCTTGTCCTGCACCGCGCGGCGAAGCGCCCGCCCGCCGAATGCCGGATCAAAACCGATTTTAACTATCGCGTCAAGCAATTCATCGCCAACCTCCAATTCAATCCTTTTTTGTTTCAAACCGCCAACAATATCTTTGAGCATCAACCCGGCCACTTGGCGCATTTCGCCAATATTCAGCGGGCGATAAAGAACAATCGCGTCAAAACGATTCAAAAACTCAGGCTTAAAAATGTGGCGGCGCAAAAGATTATCAACAAAAGATTCTTTCAAGTTTGCCAAAGTGCCGCCGCGATCAACCGCTTCTTTGATGTAGTCCGCACCGGCGTTGGATGTCGCAATCGCGATAATATGCCGAAAATCAATAATCCGGCCAAAGCCGTCCGCGACTTGACCTTCGTCAAAAATACTCAAAAAAACATCCAGCAGGCGCGTATCGGCTTTTTCAATTTCATCAATCAAAAGCAAAGAAAACGGATTTTCGCGCACCGCGGCAGTGAGATATCCGGGAGTCCGCGAATCACCGATAAGTTTTTCAATTGATTCGGCGGTTTGGTATTCGGCCATATTCAAACGGATCATATTTTTTTCCGATCCGAAATAAACCCGCGCCAGTTGTTTGGCGGTTTCAGTTTTCCCGCAACCGGTGGGGCCCAAAAACAGAAAATTGCCAATGGTGCGATTTTGTTTTTTGAATGTCGCGCGCGAACGGCGCATAGCATTGGCGATTTCGCTCACTGCTTCATGCTGGTTTATCAATCCTTCGTGGATGCGGTCTTCCAAATTGAGCAAAACATCTTTTTCGCCAATGCCGGCCGCGCCGGCCGGAATGCCGTATTTGCGCGAAAAGAACACTGCCGCATCCGGCGCGGTAATAACTTTTTGAATCGCGCCGGCGCGCGCCAAACGATCGGCAACCAAATCGTCCAGAAGGTTGACCGCCTTTTTTGGAAAAGCAATATCGCCGGAAAAATAATCACACAGCCGCACGATTTCTTTGAGGGCGCAAAAACGGAACGTCAATCCGGTTTTAGCCTCGCGGCGCAAACTCTCTTCTTTGAGCACTCGCAAAGCATCGTCGGAAGACACCGGCGCTAATTCAATTTTGGCCAATTTGCCCGCGATTGCCGGCGCTAATTCAACGGAACGCCGCAAGCCTTGATGATCAGTGATTCCAATCACCCGAAATCCCTCAACTTCCAAATATTTGCCCAGAATATCGCTCATGTCCATTTGCACTAATTTTTCGGAATCAAAATGAACCCCCAAATAATTGCTGATTTCGGGAATCACCAACACCACGTTTTTGGCTTTCGCGGCTTCAAAAAATATTCTTTCCATTGCCGCGGCCAGCAAAGATTTGTCCAAAAAATCACCGGCCATCTTGGGAATGTCAACTTCCATAATCCGCAACATTTTCAGCGCTTTCGGGCCGGACTCGGCCAACACCCGATTGGCAAAATTGTAAATTACGCTTTTTCTGCCGCCACCCGCCTCGCCCACCAGCAGAACTCCGCTTTCTTTCTTTTTGGTAAGAACCGCTTCCATTTTTTCAATCTCTTGTGAATGCAAAACCACGCCCCCCTGCCGCAGAGGATTAAACAAAAAGATATCGCGCGCGTAAGCGTCAAGCGTTGTCGTGTACCCGCCCACGGCCATCATCGCCGGACTTCCCCCCAGTGCCAAGCGCAAATTATCGCGTTCCCAAAATTTTGCGCGAAACTCTTGATAATCCCGGCGGCGCGCCTGCCACAACACCACTGTCTCAACATCCTCCTTCAAAATCCCCAGCGCGTCCATTATTTTTTGAAAATCTTGATCGGAATCGGACAACGCCAAAAACAGCGAATAAATTGTTATTTTGCCGCCGCCGGTTTCCAGCACGATCCGGCGCGCGGCATCAAAAATTTGCCGCCGCCGTTCTTCGTTAATGCTTTTGATATTCTTTTCATCCTCGCGCGAAAACGATTTGGAACGCTCCCTCATTCCCGCCAGCAATTTTTTCTTCAGATCCGCTTTGTCAATCCCCAGCCGGTTCAACGAAAAAGACAAATCTCCAAACATTAAAATATAATACAAAAGCAATTTTTCAAACGGCAAATGAGAATAGGGAAGCGTTCTTTTGAATATCCGCGCCGCGTCAAAATCAAAATATTCCAAAACATTGCCGCGACCGCCTCCTTTTTTGCCCAATTGCTTGCCCAAGCGCGTCAGTTTTTGCCGCGCGAACGCCAAAATCAAAACGCAAAGCGCCCACATTGACAGCGCAACCAGAAAAACACCCCGCCACAGATTCCAATCAATTGACGCCGGCAAGCCGGAGATTATCAAGCGCGCCATCCAGACAAGCGGCGGAAAAAAATAGGCCAGCAAAACCCCGGCCGCCGAAAGCCAAAGCGCCAAGCTCAACCATTTTATTGCCACCAAAAAACCCGTCGGAATCAACCGGATGTATTCTACGGCTTTCAAAGTAATCACTTGATTTGGATTCTTGCTCATAAAATTATGCAAAAAATCGCACGATTCACAACAACAGCGCCAACCCCTTCCAAAAACAATAAAAGATCAACGGGATCAAAACCAGCCAAACAACATAGGCTAAAATCCCGCCGGCAAGCGCCGCCAGCTCAAACACCAAACCGATGCCCAAAAAAAACAGTCTCATTATCGCGCCCAAAATCCGCGAAATCATATTGCCAAACCATGCCGAAAACGCGTCGCTAATCTCAAACCCGCGCTTCTCGCGCGCGAAAACCAGCCCCTTCCACGGCGCAAAAAAATCTTTTCCCATCTCAGCCAGCGCAAAATACCGGCCGAAAAACCACAAATAATTTCCCCAGATTTTTTTAATTTTTCGCGGTATCTCCAAAAAATACCACTCAAAAAACAATCCCGTCATATTCAAAAATTAAAAACAAAATGATAAATGATAAAATCAAATGATAAATTTTAAACAAAATTAAAACCCAAAATCAAGTTTTAAAATGGAGCTCACATCTTGTTTTGATATTAAAATTAAGATTTAAAATTTTATTTGGGATTTGATTTTAAATTTTAAAATTTGATTTTATTTATCATTGAATTTAAAATTTTGATTTGCTCGCGCATATTGTTCCATTTTACCAAACATCCTCCCAAAAAACAAAATTGTTGTCTATAAAAAAATGACTACCTGATTTAGCTGGTAGCCAGACACAAAGCTTAAAGGTAGCGGAGGAGATAATGGAGGTAGTGGAGGTCAAGCCTCCCCTAAATTTCAACCCCGTTTCACAGCGGACAAAGGGTAGTGGAGGTTTGACTTCCACTACCCTTTATCCACAAGCTATCTCATTGCATATGTCCCTGCGTAGACAAAAAACAAAGATAATAATTTATCTTTGTTTTTGGAATTGCTCTTAATTGGAAAATTTTATTCGCCGGCGGGTTTAACGCCGGTGATTTGGGAAACTTCAAGGGTAAGGGCACGCAGATCGTCCTTGCAGAGATCGTGGATATTGTCGTGTCCGGTCGCGCCGGCGAGCATTTTCACCTCTTCGGTGCAGTGTTTGATGAAATTGGCAACATTATTAGCCGCACTATCAATGTCCAGATTTTTGGAAAAATTCGGATCTTGCGTGGCAATTCCTTTGGGACACTGTCCGGTGTAGCACAAATTACAGCCAACGCATCCCAGCGCGGCCAACATCGCCGATCCCATAAACACGGCGTCCGCGCCCAGCGCCAGCGCTTTGGCAATATCGGCGCCGGTATAAAATCCGCCGGCAATCCACAATTCCTGCTTGGCGCGCGATTTGTCCAAAATCTCACGGGCGGCAACCAGCGCGGGAAGAGCCGGAATCCCCATTTCATCCAGCATCGCCTCGGGCGCGGCGCCCGTGCCGCCCCAACCACCGTCAATGGCGATAATATCGGGATTCGCTTTAATCGCGATAGCAACATCTTTTTTTATGTCGCCGGCCGCTAATTTAATCACAATGGGAACTCCGCCGGATAATTCGCGCAACCAATTAACTTTGGCTTTCAAATCATCGGCATTTTTAATATCGCAATGATAGGCAGGCGAATGAACATCAAGCCCCATCTTGACCCGGCGCACCGATGCCACCTCGGGAGTCACTTTTTCTTTTTGCAACAGCCCTCCCTGTCCGCCTTTGGCGCCTTGCCCAATCTTGATTTCAATAATATCCGCCGTCTTTAATATTTTTTCATCAATGCCAAATCTTCCCGTGCTGTATTGAATCACCAGCTTATCGGCAAATTCGCGCTCTTCTTCAAGAACTCCGCCTTCGCCGGTGTTGGCAACCGTGCCCGCCAGCGCCGATCCTTTTGCCAGCGCAATCTTTGCCGGTTTTGAAAGCGCGCCAAAAGACATCGCCGCGATCAAAATCGGCCCTTCAATTTTTACCGGCTTTTTGCTATTTTTCCCCAAAATCGTTTTGGAAGAAATTTCTTCTTTAAAATAATCCACCGGACGCTTCTCCAATTGGCCCGGGACAAACACCAGATCATCCAATCCGTTTTTTATCTCTTTAATTGATCGCCCGCCGCGCACCGGAACTTTCGCGATCCTGTCCTGCACTTTTTTCGTCCATAAAACCATATTTGCTTTTCCCCAAAAAAACGCGACAGTTTCCAAATTGTTTTTTGCCGGCAATTTTTGGCGAAATGATTATATATTCATAATTTATCTTCAAAACAATGAAATTATAGCCAACTGGCATCCTTTGTCAAACAAAACCAAAAAACGCCTTAAAGGCATTTTTTGGAGGAAGTAAATAAAAACTATTCTTCGGTTTTTTCAATCACGCCGTGCGGACAAACACTCACCCCGCCGCAAGTTTCCACTGCGTCGGAATCCACCACCTTGGCCTTGCCGTCATCATCCTGCGCCATACCCGCCGGACAATTCACGGTGCAAATGAAACATCCCAAACATTTTTCTTTGTTCACTTGATATTTTGCCATAATTTTGATTTGTTATTTCACCAAGCCCATTACAATTTTCATACTACCAATTTTTAAAATTAAAACAAGTTTTTTATTCTCCCGCCATCCCGGCCGCTAATCATATTCTGGTATTCTGCAGAATACCGGAATGGCAGACATTCCAACATTCTCAAGAATGTTGGAATGTTCATCAAATTAAATAATTTATTTTTAGATTTTATATTGAGTCTTGACTCCTTCAATCTTTTTGGCAATTTCTTGCTCATCGCCCAGATAATAATGTTTCATCGGTTTTAAATTATCATCCAGTTCATAAACCAGCGGCACTCCGGTCGGAATGTTCAACTCTGAAATTTCATCATCACCGATGTTGTCCAAAAATTTCACAATGGCGCGCAAGCTGTTGCCATGCGCGGAAATCAGAATTTTTTTGTCCGCTTTGATCGCAGGCGCAATATCCGAATTCCAATACGCAATCGCGCGCGCGCAAGTATCCTCCAAAGATTCCGTTCTTGGAATTTTATCTTTTGGAATCCCGCTAAAAATTTCCAATGCCCGCTGTTTTTGATAATCTCCTTCCGTCATTTCAGGAGGACGGACATCAAAACTTCTCCGCCACAAATGAACCTGCCGCTCTCCATGATTTTTGACCATCTCTTTTTTATTCATCCCTTGCAATCCGCCATAATGTCTTTCATTCAACTGCCAAGCATATTTTATTTTCGCGTTCGCTTGCCCCATTTCTTCCAAAACCAAGTCCGCGGTATCAATCGCGCGCTTTAACACCGAAGTGAAAACCAAATCAAAAACATATCCCTCTTTTTTGAGGATTTTACCTGCTTCTTTTGCTTCTTTGATTCCTAACTCCGACAATCCGATATCGGTCCAGCCGGTAAATATATTTTTGGCATTCCATACGCTTTCCCCGTGCCTTAACAAAACAATTTTATAATTCATTTCCATTCGCTTATCTGTTTATTCCAACAAACGGGCTTGCTTGGCCCCAATATTGCGGAACCTGGCCGTTCCATTTCTCTATCCAGCGCAATTCCACCACTTGGGCATTTTGCTTTAACGCTTCGGCTTCAATCCGTATCGCTTCGGCCTTGCCTTGCGCCTCGGCAACTTTTTGGTCGGCTTCTATTTTTATCCTTTCCAAGTCGCGATCAGCTTTCAATTTCAGTTGTTCGGCAGTAACTTTGGCTTCAATCGCTTCATTAAACGCCTTGGAAAATTCAAAATCAATAATATTAAACTCGTCCACGACAATAAACCTTTGCAATAATCTCTCGGCAAGATTTGTCTTGATTTGATCTTTAACTTCCTCTCTTTTGGTAACCAATTCTTCGGCAGTGAATCTGGCCGTCACGGCTTTTACCGCCTCTTGGATTGAAGGCGCGATAACCCGCACATTATAATTCTTGCCCACCTCCTGCCAAATCTTGTTTGCCGAATCAGGAGCAATGTGATAGTTAAGCGCGATTCTTGAAGTGACAATCTGCAAATCTTTGGAGGCAGCGCTTGCCGGCACTTCGTCTTTCTGCATCTTAACATCCATTTTAACCACTTCCTGAACAAGGGGAACTTTAAAATAAAGCCCTTCTTTGAAAATCTTGTCTTGCACCGCGCCAAACTGCAAAAGCACGCCGCGCTCTCCCGCGCCCACAGTGCCAAAAGAGTTAGCCAGCAACACCACGGCCAGAATTATCATTGCCGCAGACTTAACGCGTTTCCCCAAATCAAGTTCACTCACAGTGCGATATACCCGAGCCTTGTCCTTTTCCATATTTTCCATATATTTTTATTACTTTACTTTGAATTACGAAACAGCATATGTATTTTAATGTATATATTTTAATGTATATATTCTAATATATCTATGTATATACATTTGTATATACATTAACTATGCGATTTCCTCCTCAATCGCCAACAGGCGGTTGTATTTTGCCAAGCGTTCGCCGCGCGCCGGCGCGCCGGATTTAATAAATTCCGCGCCGATGCCCGCCGCGAAATCCGCGATAAAATCGTCATTTGTTTCTCCCGAGCGATGAGACACGATTATCTTCCATCCATATGATTTGGCAAGGGCCGCGGCTTCAATCGCTTCCGAAACCGTGCCGATTTGGTTGATTTTCACAATCATGGCATTGCACGCTTTCTTCTCTTGCGCCTCCCTTACCCGCGCCGGATTGGTAACCAGCAGATCATCGCCAACCATCATCCCGGTGAATGAAAAACCTTGCCATCCTGCCCAGTCATTTTCCGCAAACGGATCTTCCAAACCGATTATTTGCGGATATTGCGAAATCAAACCGCTGTAAAATTGCGCCAGACTATTGCTGTCAAAACTGCCGAAATTGGTGTTATACTTACCGCTGGAGAAAAACTGGCTGGAAGCAACGTCAATAACAAACTTCACCGGCGCAACCGGCTGCGCGATCGCAATCGCGGAGCACAAACAATCCAGCGCTTCCTTGGGCGTTGCCAAAGGCGGCGCGAAACCTCCCTCATCGCCCAAATTCGCGCTTGATTTGCCATATTTGGCAATCAGATCATTTTTCAGTTGGCGATAAATTTCAGCGGCGGCACGCAAATTTTCCGCGAACTTTTCAGCTTGCGGGCAAATCATAAACTCCTGAAAATCCAAATCATTGCCCGCGTGCGCGCCGCCGTTAATCACATTAAAGCAGGCTTTTGGCAAAGCAATGTTCTTATTGCCGACCAATTTGGCAATGTGTTCATATAAAGGGATTTTCTTGCCGGCAGAAGCGGCGCGCGCGCAGGCCAGCGACACTCCGCACATTGCGTTGGCGCCCAAACGGCTTTTGTTGGGCGTGGCATCAACTTCACGCATTTTTTTATCAATCTTTTCCTGGTCGCGACAATCCATACCAATTAATTCCGGATTGATAATTGAGCTGACATTGGCAACAGCCTTCAAAACTCCTTTGCCGCCGTAGCGCGCTTCATCGCCATCACGCAATTCAACCGCTTCATAAATGCCGGTAGACGCACCCGACGGCACTCCCGCGCAGAACTCGCCCACGCCGGTTGCCACGCGCACTTCCACCGTGGGATTCCCCCGAGAATCCAAAATCTCCCCTGCTTTCACCGATCTGATTTTGTATTTATTTGGAACCATAATTGTCCGGTTTAAATAGGTCTGTTATCAAAAAGGATTTAAACAATGCTTATGTATACACATTCCCCTTACGCTTTCAGGCTTCTCAGGTATTCGCCGGCAGCCATTGCCGCTTTGGCGCCTTCTCCGGCGGCAACAACGATTTGCTTGAATTTAATTTCGCTCACGTCGCCGGCGGCAAACAATCCGGGAATTTTTGTTTTTTGGGTCACACAATCAAATTCTATTTCTCCACGATCGTTTAACTCAACCAAATCCGCGACAAACGCCGACGCGGGCTGATAACCGGCCTTGACAAACACCCCTTCAACCGGCAGATTTGTTTCCTGCCCGGAAACATCTTGATAAACCAGTCCTTGCACAAAATTCTCGCCTTCAACGCGCAAAATCTTCGCGTTTAAAATAATTTTGGCCTTGCCGGTTTTGGCCAGCAATTCCCGGTTGGCGGCATCGGCCATTATTTTCGCGCCGCGTTCCAAAATATAAATTTTTTTGGCAAAATCAGCCAAAAAAATCGCCGCTTCAAACGCCGCGTTGCCGCCGCCAACCACCGCCACAACCCTTCGGGCAAACAACGGGCCGTCACAAGTGGTGCAATACCCCACGCCCCTGCCGATAAACTCTTTTTCACCAACAACATTCAAATGGCGCGGCTCGGATCCGGTGGCAACAATCACCGCGCGCGCCGCCAAAATTTCTTTGCCAATGGCAACCTCAAATCCGTTTTCAATTTTCTTAATCTCCAAAACCTCCCCGATCTTTACCGCGACATTCAATTTTCCAAGATGGCCGCGAAATTTGGCAATCAAATCCTGCGCGGAAACAGATTCCATCCCGGGATAATTTTCAATGGCCACTTCTTTTCTTGCCATTTGGCCGCCGAATTCTTTGGTTACCAAAACAAAATCGCTTTTCTGTCGTGCCGCGTAAATTGCCGCGGCCATTCCCGCCGGGCCTCCTCCGATGATAATTAAATCCAACATATAATCAATTATAAAATTCAAATGATAAATGATAAACAAAATCAAAAATTAAAATTTAAAATCAAAACAAATGTCAGGAATTCTGTTTTAAAATTTGATTTTAAATTTAGAATTTTGTTTATAATTTATTATTTATAATTTGATTTTATCATTTGTTTAACATTGAATTTCTAATTTTTGTTTTGCTTTCTCAAAAACGCGGGGATTTCCCAAGCTTTTTCCTGTTCCAATATCGCTCTTTCCTCCATTTCAATCTCCTTTTTCACCTGCAAAGCGTTCTTGCGGGCGGGTGCCTCAAATTGCGCGTCAATGCTTTGCTTGGTCTGATAACCATCCAAATCTTTTTTCAAGCTCTCAACCTTTTCAGAATCGTTTTGCGGCACGGCCGGCAATTTTTGCTCAAGCGGCGCGCTTTTAACTTTTACCACGATTTCTTTTTCTCGCCGCTGAACGGATTTTTTTTTCTTGGCGTCTCGGAAAGGTTTCGTTTTTTTTATTGCAACAGGTTTGGCCCTTTTTTCTGCCGTTGAAACTTTCTGCTCGGATTTGCGCGCCGGAGCAGGCGGGGCCGAACGGGCAGGCAAAGGCACGGCCACCGAAGTCTCCCGGCCGTTTTCATCGCCATTGCTAATGCCCGCGTAAACGCATCCGGTGGCCAGCACTGTCACTTTCACGGAATTCTCACGGGCGCTTTCGTTGCTCACCCCAAAAATAATGCGCGCGTCTTTATGAATGCGATCAGCCGCGCCGGTCAGGATTTTGTTCACTTCAAGAAGCTTCAGATCCTTTTGCGCGACAATATTCAACAACAAACCGCGCGCCTTATCAATTCCATAAGGATAAAGCGGCGAAGAAAAGACCTTTTCAAAAATATCGGCGCCTCCCTCATCTCCATTTTTCAAGACAACGGTATTCAAGAATGCCATCTTGCCGCTACCCATCAAAATCGCGCGCAAATCGGCAAAATCAATATTGATCATCCCGGTGCCATAAATCGTTTCAATCAACCCTTCCAAGCTGCCGGAAAGCGCGTTGTTGACATAGGAAAGCGTTTTGGAAAACGGAGTGGCTTTGGGCACCACTTCAAAAACCCGCTCATTGGGCAGAATGGTAAGCGCGTTCAAATGGGGTTTTGATTTCTCTAGCGCGTTTTTGGCAATCTCGCTCTTCTTTTGGCCTTCAAAATCAAACGGCAAAGTGAAAATTCCATAAGTTAAATTACCCAGACTTTTGGAGATTTGCGCGAAAATCGGCACCGCGCCCGAACCGGCGCCGCCCCCCAGCGAGGCAACAATAATCACCAAATCCTGCCCCTCCATCATTTTTTTGATTTTTTCCTTGTCCTGAACAGCGGCCTCTTCGGCAACCCGCGGATCCATACCGGTTCCCAAGCCGCGAGTAAAACTATCGCCGAATTGAAACACCGACACATTATCAGGCGCGCGGCGCAATGCCGCCGCATCGGTATTGGCAATAATAAAAGATGATTTTTTGACTTTGCCGGCAATCTCGGAAACTATATTACCGCCGCCGCCGCCAATGCCGATAATGCGAATTTTGGTTTTTTTAATTTCAAATTCCGCTTCTTGCGCGCCAGTTCTGGGTTTTGTTTTTGCCGGAATCGGAACCGGCATCGGCGCGGACTCTTTTCGCGCCACTGCCGACTCCACCTCTTTGGCATTCAATATTTTGGAACGGACCTTGGCCGCGATCTTTGCTTGCGGTTTTTTTGGCACCGGCTTGGCGATATTTTTTTTTGCGCCCGGCTTTGGCGCCGCGAACTTCTTGGCTTTGCCGCCAATTTTATTTTTTTTAGCTTGAATTCTGCTTTTTTTTGCCGGTTTCATATTAATTGGAAATTTTTAACCCTTTAATCATTGATTTAGAATACCACAAAACCAACCCAAAAAGCAAAACTCGCCGCGATATCAAATATTGATATTTGATATCGCGGTGATAACGCCGCCGCCGATCAATTCGTTGCCGCGATATAACACCGCGGATTGCCCGGGCGCGGAAGCGGCTTGCGCCCGAGTAAATTCCAAAACACAGGCGCCGGACTTCTTGTCCAAAAGCGCAACCGCTTCTTTGCCGCGATATCTTATTTTGGCTTTTATTTTCAACGGCATGTCCGGCACAGTTCCCGAAATCCAATTCACGCCGCGCAATTTGATATTGCCGAATTTCGGCTTGTTCAATGAAACAATCAATTCATTTTTGGCAAAATTTTTGGCAAAAACATAAAACGGCCCGCCCGAAAGCCCAATACCCTTTCTCTGGCCAATGGTGTAAAACCACAAGCCATCATGTTTTCCGATTTTTTCTTTTGTTTCAAATTCAACAACATCACCCGGATTTTTACCCAGGTTTTTTTGTAAAAAAGAAACCATGTCGCCGCCGGCAAAACAAACATCCTGCGATTCGGAATTCTCTTTTATTGGCAGATCCCACGCTTTTGCCAAATTTTTAACTTCGCTTTTTTCAAAAACTCCCAAGGGAAAAATTATTTTTTTGAGCTGTTTTTGCTTTAGGCGCCACAAAAAATAAGATTGGTCTTTTTCTTTGTCTTTGCCTTTGAACAAATGGTAAATTCCATCCTTGGTTTTTTTGATATTGCAATAATGGCCGGTGGCAACATAATCCGCGCCCATCTCCATCGCCTTGGCAAACAACAAGCCAAACTTAATCTCTTTATTGCAAGCAACGCACGGATTGGGGGTCAAACCTTTTTTCGTGTCGCTAACGAATTTATCAATAATGATTTTTTTGAATTCTTTGCGCAAATCAAAAACGCGAAAAGGAATTTTTAGTTTTTCGCAAACCGCCGCCGCGCGTTTTTCATCTTCGGTTTTGCCAGCCAGCAACCGCGCAAAAAACCCCTCAACCTCAAAACCGCCGCTTTGCAACAACCCCGCGGCAACCGCGCTGTCCACCCCGCCCGACATCCCCACCACCACCTTGATTTTATTGTCTGTTCTGCTGTTTTCCATCTTATTCAATCTACCATTTTCCAACCAAAAATCCACACTTAAACTTAAACGCAAATGTCAGAGGCCAAACCTCTGACATTTTTTTGGTTTATTTTAAAATTTGGGCCGGGAAAACGGATTGTCCGCTCCCGGCATTGTGAGAATTTTATTTGCGGCGACTATTACGACTGCCGCGAGGCTCGCGAAAACTATATTGATTTCGCAAACCATCTAAATCAAAGCTTCCTCCATGACCAATCTTGCGACTGGCTCTCTTATGTCATCCCTTATCTTCACTTCCGTGGTGTTTCTTTTTTCCCACTACGCATCTCTCCAATAATTTCGTTTATTATTAAAACATGGATTTTGAAAAATTGCAAGAGCTGGAATCGCAACCATTCGCCAGAAATTAAAATACAAGTTTAAACAAGGTCGCACCTTCCCAATTATCCCTCGCAAAGCCTCGGGATAATCGTTAAGGAACGACCTTGAAAATGCAAACACTCCATTGAATGGTTGCTTTACACAAATGGGCGGGCATAAAGCCCGCCCCTACGAGTGCGTATTTTTGTCAACGATTAAAGATTAACGATCAACGGTTATGTTTTCAATTGCCGGGGGGTTAAGCGGGCAGTCGCGCGAATCGGTTTTAAGCGCCGCGATTTTGTCCACCACGTCCACTCCCTCAATCACCTTGCCAAAAATCACATACTGCGGCGGCAAGGGATAATCTTGGTGCATAATGAAAAACTGGCTGCCGTTGGTGTTCGGCCCGGAATTGGCCATTGCGATCGTGCCACGGGAATATTCTCCCTCAAACGGCTCATCATCAAACTTGTATCCGGGATCTCCTGTTCCCCACATTTGTTTTTTGGAATCGTCCTTGGTGAGCGGGTCGCCGCTTTGGATCATAAATCCGCTGATCACGCGATGAAACTTGACGCCGTCATAAAATCCGGCTTCGGCAAGTTTGGCAAAATTGCCCGCGGTAATCGGCGTATTTTGGCCGTTTAATTCAATTTTGATGTCTCCCAATGATGTTTTAACGGTTGCGTTCATAATTTTTTGATATTTAGAATCAATTTGCGGCACAGCACTGCTTATGCCATTGACATTGGCAATATTATTTTCTTCCGCCTTTTTTTGCTGGGGCTTTGTTTCCGGATTGGCGGGGAAATTGGCAAACAACACCGCCGAAACAACAGCAATCGCCAGTACGCCGAGAGCAAATAAAAAATTTTGATTCATATTTATTTTCTAAAAATACATTTTCAATATACACCATTTTCCACAAGAAACAAAACACCCCCAAGTTTTGCACGAGGGGATGTTTTTAAATTGTTTCAAGATTAGCGATCGTTGTAGTCGCCGCCATTGCCATAGTCCTGGCGAGGAGCGCGAGGCTCCATCGGCCGGGCTTCGCTCACCGTGATACGGCGGCCTTCAAAATCCTTGCCGTTGAACATTTCAATGGCTTTTTCGGCATCCTCATCGGCGGTAAATTCCACAAATCCAAAGCCTTTTGAACGACCCGACATTTTATCGGTAATCACAATCGCCGACTCAACATTGCCGGCGGCGGCAAAACCGTCCCTCAAGCCATCCTGGGTGGTGCTGTAAGGCAACCCGCCCACGTATAATTTCTTGCTCATTGCTTTTTGCTTATTTCTTATTTTTTTTGGTAGGGCGACCCGCTCGCCGGCTTTGTTTGAGAAAACCTTAGAGAACACCTACTCTCAATATATGAAACATTCTACCATCAATCGCCGGCAAAAGCAAATCGGCTTTCCCCAGCCAAACGCTATTCAAAGCAATACTCCGTGGTTTGATACCCATGGCGGAACGCCGCCACCTCCTTAGCCAAGGCTTCGGGATCCTCTTTGTCCAAAACCGCCCTTTTTATAAACTTGGCAATCTGCTTCATTTCATCCTCTTTCATTCCAAAGCGCGTCATTTCTTGAGTACCAATGCGAATGCCCCGCGGATTCCTTGGATTAACGCCATCTCCGGGAATTATATTTTTGTTAAGAATAATGTTTGCCTGTTCAAGAAGTTCGGCGGCAATTCCGCCCGATCCGGGCTCGCCGCAATTCACCAGCACCTGATGGGATTGCGTAAATCCGCGATCTTTGGCCAAAACATTAAAACCCATATTATGCATCTCTTGAGCCAAAGTTCGCGCGTTGGCAACAATTTGATCCGCGTAATCCTTGCCAAAAGTTTGCATTTCACGCAAAGTTCCATAAAGCGCCGGCATCCGGTGCAAATGATGGTTGGAAGAAAATTGCGGGAACACTGCCGTTTGAATTTTTTTGGCAGTCGCCTCATCGGTATTCCCCAAAATCATTCCGCCCTGCGGCCCGGGAAAAGTTTTGTGAGTGGAAGTGGTGATAAAATCCGCGCCCTCGGACAAAGGGTCTTGAAAAATTCCCGCCGAAATCAGCCCCAAAACATGAGCCGCGTCATAAACAATTTTGGCGCCGACTTTGTCGCACGCTTCGCGCAATTCTTTCACCGGCTGGGGAAACAAAATCACCGATCCGCCAATTACAATGAATTTTGGCTTGGTTTCCAAAATTTTCGCGCAAGACCGCTCGGCATTCATTGTGCAATCATCGTTATAGACCAATGTATCAACTTCCAACCCCAAGGTTCCGGCGGCACCTGCCTTTTCATGAGAAACATGCGAACCATGCTCAATGCCCAGCGACAAAATTTTATCGCCTCGCTGTGATATCGCGGCAAACATCGCGTAATTGGCCAGCGTTCCCGATATCGGACGGATATCGCAAAAATTGGCGCCAAAATGCTTCTTGAATTCCGCTTGCGCCAAATCTTCTATTTGATCCACATATTGCAATCCCTGATAATAGCGTTTATGCGGCACCCCTTCGGCATAGCGATGCATCAAATCCGAAACATACAATTGCTCGCATTTTTGCGACATCACATTCTCCGACGCAATCAAATTAACGCAACTTTTCCGCCACTTATTATGTTTTTCCATCAATGAAATTATTTTTTC
>Ga0265592_1000278_pt1 | contig 29186 bp, 34 predicted proteins | sample saktaG_7_FD_190141 | JGI IMG/M metagenome (GOLD analysis project Ga0265592, IMG submission 190141) | Saline water microbial communities from Sakinaw Lake, British Columbia, Canada - sak_2010_1_5_120m | ecosystem: Environmental > Aquatic > Non-marine Saline and Alkaline > Saline ... | reverse complement strand
AATGAAAAGTATGATGGATACCATAGGTGAGATGAGTGTTTTGGAACTATCCGATCTTGTGAAGGCGCTTGAAGATAAATTTGGTGTCAGCGCGGCGGCACCGGTCGCGGTCGCGGCCTCCGGAGGAGTTGGAGGCGCGGTCTCCGGCGGAGCTGTGGAAGAGAAGAGTGTTTTTACAGTTATTCTCTCTGAAATCGGGGCCAAGAAGATCAATGTTATCAAAGAAATACGAGCTTTAACTAATCTGGGGCTGAAGGAAGCAAAAGATCTCGTGGAAGCGGCGCCGAAAGAAGTTAAAGAAGGCCTCTCAAAAGAAGAAGCTGAAAAGATGAAAAAGCAGTTGGAAGGTGCCGGTGCCAAGGTTGAACTGAAGTAATATTTAAGCTTGTGCGGTTCTTTATTTTTTAAACGGACGGTATCTAAAAACAAGGGATGTGATGAGGAATGGCTGTTATAGTCAAACGGAAAAGTTATGCCAGATTAAAGAATGTCTATGACATTCCTAACTTGATCGAAATTCAAATTGACTCATACACAAAGTTTTTACAGCGTTTTGTTTCTAAAACAAAAAGAAAAAAACAGGGGCTGGAAGCGCTTTTATGCGAGGTGTTTCCGATTATCAGTCACGATGGGCGATATCGGCTGGACTATTTGTATTACGATATGCGTCAGCCGAAATATAGCGCTGAGGAATGCAAACAGCGGTCTCTTACATACGCGGCTCCTTTACGGATCAAATTGCGGTTGTCTTTGGAAAAAGAGATCAAAGAACAGGAAGTTTACGTAGGAGAGATTCCTATAATGACGGAAGTGGGAACTTTTGTCATTAACGGAGATGAAAGAGTAGTTGTTAGCCAGCTTCATCGTTCTCCGGGTATATCTTTTGAGGAAAGCGCGGTTCCGGGCGGAAAATCCATTTATTCAGCGAGGCTTATACCCGATAGAGGGGCATGGATAGAGTTTTTATTTGATAAAAGTGATTTTCTTTACGTGTTTATTGACCGAAAGAGAAAATTTTTAGCAACCACATTTTTAAGAATTTTCGGTCCAAGTCGCGATGAAGACATACTTAAAGCGTTTGGGGGAGTCGAGGAAGTTGTTCTGACCAGACAGAAACAATGCGAGGAACTTGTCGGCAGAGTGCTGGCGGAAGATCTGATTGATGAAAGTTCTTCCTCTATATTAGCGCAGGGTATGGAAAAAGTGACTAAGTCCATCTCGGAGCGTATATGGGACAGCAAGATCAGAAAAGTAAAATTTTTAAGAACAGTTCCAAAAGAAATCGTTAAAACTCTGGAACAGGACGGGACTAAAACTAAAGAAGAAGCGTATCTTGATATTTATCGCAAATTGAGGCCGGGGGATCCTCCGACATTAGAGGCGGCAAAAGATCTTATAGATCAGATGTTCTTTGACGAGAGAAGATACAACCTTACGGATGTCGGTGTTCGTATGATTAACCGTAAATTGTCTTTAGACGAGCCTTTGGATGTGCATTTGCTTAATGAAAAAGTGTTGATTGGAGCCATAAGGCATCTTCTATCTATAAAATCGGGAGAAAAAAGTATAGATGATATTGATCACCTGGGCAATAGAAGAATACGGTGTGTAGGTGAACAGCTTTCTAATCAGATACGCATGAGTATGGCAAGGGTTGAACGGGTTGCCAGGGAAAGAATGAGCGTATATGAAATGGACACTGTTTTGCCGCATAATTTAGTTAATACGAAGTTAATTACAAGTGTGATCCATGATTTTTTTGCCAGAGGCAGGCTTTCTCAGTTTATGGATCAGACGAACCCTCTCGCGGAATTAACTCATTTGCGCCGCTTAAGCGCGTTGGGTCCGGGAGGCCTGAACCGTGAACGCGCCGGATTTGAAGTGCGTGACGTTCATTATTCGCATTATGGCAGGCTTTGTCCGATCGAGACACCGGAAGGTCCTAACATAGGACTTATTAACTCTCTCAGTACTTACGCGGGAGTTGATGATTTCGGTTTTCTTGTTACCCCTTACCGTAAAGTGGAAGCCGGGCGTGTTCTGGATAAAGTCGAATATTTGTCCGCGGATATTGAGGATAAATATATTATTGCTCAGGCAAACTCGAAGATCGATGAAAAGGGATATTTTATTAAGGATAAAGTTTTTTGCCGGTTCAAGGATGACTTTATCTTGGCGGAGATCAAAGATGTTCAGTATATGGATGTTTCTCCGCTTCAGCTTGTCAGCGTGTGCGCGGGGTTGGTTCCGTTTTTGGAGCATGACGACGCGAACAGGGCTTTGATGGGATCCAATATGCAGAGACAGGCTGTTCCTCTTCTTTTTCCTGAAGCGCCGCTTGTAGGTACGGGACTCGAAGCGCGCACCGCGAAAGATTCCGGGGCGTTGGTTTTATGCGGAAAAAGCGGTAAAGTTACGAAAGTTGACGGATCTGAGATCGTGGCGGCAGGGGAGAAATATCGTCTTAAGAAATTTGAAAGAACAAATGCTCGGACGAGTATTAATCAAAGACCGGTCATTAAAATCGGCGACATGGTGGAGGAAGGAGATCTGTTAGCTGACGGGATAGCGACAGAGAAGGGAGAAATGGCTCTTGGCCGGAATGTTTTGGTAGGATTTATGTCATGGAGAGGGTATAACTTTGAGGATGCCATTTTAATAAGCGAAAAATTGCTGAAAAATGATGCCTTTACTTCCGTGCATATCAATAAATTTGAGTTAGAAGCGAGAGATACGAGACTTGGAAACGAAGAAATAACGTGCGATATTCCCAATGTGGGAGATGAGGCGCTTAAACATTTGGATGAGAACGGGATCATTCGAATCGGCGCGGAAATCGGGCCCGGAAGCATATTGGTGGGAAAAGTCGCGCCGAAATCCGAAACGGAGCTGTCTCCCGAAGAAAAACTTTTACGCGCGATATTCGGAGAAAAAGCCGGGGATGTGAAAGATGTTTCGCTTCGTGTACCTTCCGGTGTGGAAGGGATCGTTGTGGATATTAAAGAGTTATCCCGAAAAAACACTAAAACTATGACACGTACTGATAAAAGGCAGGATTCGAAAGAGCGGAAAATAGTGAAAGAAGGATATAATAATATACTTGAGCAATTGGAAGAAAAGAAAATAGAAAAAGTTCATCAGAAACTTATAGGCAGTAAGCTTATCAGCAGATTGGAAGATCTTGAGACCGGGAGGGTATTGATAAAGCCGGGACAAATTATTACTGAAGGGGATCTTTCGAAATTTAAAAAGGCGGACTTGGAAAATATTTATGTCGAAAATGACGAAAAACTTCAGGGGAAAATTAACGATGTTATTGTGACGATAAATGGTCAAATCGAACAGACTATGATGGAAATGGAAAGAGATCTTGACCGTATTAAACATGGGGATGAACTTCCTGCCGGAGTTTTGCGCAGGATAACGGTTTATGTCGCCAGTAAGAAAAAACTTCAGGCCGGTGATAAAATGGCCGGTCGGCACGGGAATAAGGGGGTTATCGCTAAAATTCTTCCGGAGGAAGATATGCCGTATCTTCCGGACGGAAAACCCTTAGATATCGTGTTGAATCCTCTGGGGGTGCCGAGCCGTATGAATATCGGACAGCTTTTGGAAACACAGCTTGGATACGCGGCAAAGATACTCGGTCTAAAATTTTCGACTCCCGTATTTGACGGCGCGACTGAGAATGACATAAGGGAAGCGACAAAAGAAGCGAAACTGCAGGTGTCGGGCAAAGTAAAGATGAGAGACGGATACTCGGGAAAGCCCTTTGATCAGGAGGTTACCGTAGGATACATTTATATGATGAAATTGGCTCATTTAGCGGATGATAAAATGCATTCAAGATCTATCGGGCCGTATTCTTTGGTAACACAACAACCTCTCGGAGGCAAGGCGCAGTTCGGCGGACAAAGATTCGGGGAAATGGAAGTTTGGGCGCTTGAAGCTTACGGAGCGGCGTATACCCTGCAAGAACTTCTTACCGTTAAAAGTGATGATGTAATGGGCCGAACGAAGATTTATGAAACTATTGTAAAAGGCGAGAATATGCTTGAACCCAGTACTCCGGAGTCATTCAACGTTCTAATAAAAGAATTGCAAAGCTTGGGACTTGATGTTCGCCTTGAACAAAAAGAAACCGCGTGAACAGTTATCAGTGATCAGTGAACAGTGATCAATTACCAGTTGACAGATATTAGTGAGTTTGTTTGGGGAATGAGGATATGGGATTGTGACGGTAGGTTGGCAATAGCAGGTGGGAATGTTTCAGGTTACAGGGTTCAGGGTTCAAGTTTCAGGGGTCAGGGTTTCCGCCTTTGGCGGGGGATGTGTAACTTGTAGCTTGAGACATGTAGCAAGTTTGTTTGACAAGCCGATTGAGTGATTAAGCGGATAACCGGTGCAGAGGCAAAGCGGTGCGAGTTTTTTTAACGAATTAACAATGTGGAGAAATTATGCTGCGCAAAGTAAACAAATTTGATAGAGTTCGGATACAGATAGCGTCTCCCGAAAAAATCAAGGAATGGGCTACGCGCAAGGTAGGTAATCGTCATATTTTGTTTGAAGTAAAAAAACCGGAAACTATAAATTATCGAACGTTGAAACCTGAAAGGGACGGGCTTTTCTGCGAACGTATTTTCGGGCCGACAAAAGATTTCGAGTGTAATTGCGGCAAATATAAACGCGTGAAGCATAAGGGGATTGTTTGCGACAGGTGCGGAGTGGAAGTTATTAAATCAAGCGTGAGACGTGAAAGATTGGGTTGTATAAAACTGGCCGCTCCCGTCTCTCACGTGTGGTTTTTTAAGGCCATACCTTCGCGTATGGCGAATATGCTGGATATGAAAATGCGCGATTTGGAAAGAGTTCTATATTACGAACAATATGTGGTGGTCGATCCGGGTGATACGCCGCTTGTCGAGCGTGAAATGCTGACCGAAGATGAATACGCGGAAGTTAAGAAAAAATACGGCGGAAGATGTAAAGTGATGATGGGAGCGGAAGCTGTGCGTGAACTTTTGAAACGGATCGATCTTGCTGCGATAGCGGTGGAACTTGCGGCTAAAATTTCAGAGAAGAAAGATATTAATACGCAGAAAAGACTTCTGAAGCGGTTGAAAATCGTTGAGACCTTTCGTAATAGCGGAAATAAACCCGAATGGATGGTTTTGGACATTGTTCCGGTTATTCCTCCGGATTTAAGACCACTTGTTCCGTTAGACGGAGGCAGGTTCGCGACAAGTGACCTTAACGATCTTTATAGAAGAGTTATAAACCGAAATAACCGTTTAAAAAAGCTTTTGGAGCTTAAGGCTCCGGAAGTTATTGTCCGCAACGAAAAGAGAATGCTTCAGGAAGCGGTTGACGCGCTGTTTGATAACGGCAGGCACGGGCGTGAAGTTTTGGGTTCAGGGGGACGTCCGTTAAAATCACTCGCGGATATGCTTAAAGGAAAACAGGGTCGGTTTCGTCAGAATCTTCTTGGAAAACGTGTGGATTATTCAGGCAGAAGTGTTATCGTTATCGGACCGGAACTTAAAATAGATGAGTGCGGCTTGCCTAAAATTATGGCGTTGGAACTTTTTCAGCCGTTTATCATAAGAAAACTCAGAGAAAAAGGATTTGTGCATACCATTAAGAGCGCGAAAAAAATGGTTCAGCAGGAGAATCCGGAAGTTTGGGATATATTGGAAGACGTTATCAAGGATCATCCCATACTTTTAAATAGAGCTCCCACGCTTCATCGTCTGGGAATACAGGCATTTCAGCCTCGTCTTGTGGAAGGCAGAGCCATACGAATTCATCCTTTGGTATGCGCGGCGTTTAACGCGGATTTTGATGGTGACCAGATGGCTGTTCATGTTCCGTTATCCATGGAAGCTCAGATGGAAGCGCGGCTTATCATGAGCGCGGCGAATAATATTTTTTCTTCCGCTAACGGGCGGCCGATCACAACTCCGTCACAAGATATCGTTTTAGGCGCGTATTATCTTACGAAGAAAAAATCCGGAGTTAAGGGAGAAGGTAAGATGTTCGCGGACGCGGATGAAGTGATTATGGCGTATCAAAACGAAGAAGTTGATAAATTTGCCAATATTAAAGTTCGTATAAACGGTGAAATTATTGAAACTACGGTTGGAAGAATTGTTTTTAATGATATTTTACCGAAGGGTCTGCCGTATTATAACGAACCTATGAACAAAAAAGCCGTCAGCCGCGTAATATTTGATTGTTATCATTTGAAAGGGCATAGAGAAACGGTAACCCTGCTTGACGCGCTTAAACGATTGGGTTTTGAAGAATCAACGCTTTCCGGAGCTTCAATGTCTGTGGCGGATCTCAGCGTGCCCAAAGAGAAAGCTGAAAGAATAGCGCGCGCGCAGGGAGATGTTGACAAAATCCAGGCGCAGTACCAAAGAGGTCTCATAACCGATGGAGAAAGATACAACAAGATCATTGACATCTGGACTCACGTTACTGAAGACGTTTCAAGTCTTGTATTTCGACATCTTGACAGTTTTAATCCGGTTTTCATGATGGCGGATTCCGGAGCGAGAGGTTCCAAACAGCAGATCAGACAGCTCGCCGGGATGCGCGGTTTGATGGCCAAACCTTCCGGAGAAATTATCGAGACGCCGATCACCGCGAATTTCAGAGAGGGATTAACGGTGCTGGAATATTTCATTTCCACTCACGGCGCGCGTAAAGGGTTGGCTGATACAGCGCTTAAAACGGCCGATTCCGGGTATCTAACTCGAAGATTGGTAGACGTGGCGCAGGATGTGATTATTAGACAAATGGATTGCGGAACACTTAACGGTATCACTTCTACGGCGATTATTGAGGGTGATGAAGTTGTGGTTTCATTGGCGGAACGCATTGCCGGGCGTGTGGCTTTAGATAACGTGGTGGATGTTATTACGGATACTATGATTTTAAAGGCGGGAGAAACGATCAGCGATGAAGACGCCCGGAAAGTTGAAGCGGCGGGTATTGAAAAAATAAGGATCAGAAGCGTTCTTACCTGTGAAGCGGAAAAGGGTGTTTGCGCGAAATGTTACGGAAGGAACTTAGCGACCGGAAAAATGGTTGAAGAGGGTGAAGCTGTAGGCATTATAGCGGCCCAGTCGATCGGAGAGCCCGGAACTCAACTTACGATGAGAACATTTCATATCGGAGGAACCGCCAGTCGAATTATCGAACAGTCATTTTTTAAAACCAAAGAAGCGGGTATTTTGGTGTATCACAATTTAAAAGTTGTCGAAAGTCGACAGCAGGGAGAGTTTGTAGTGCTTAATCGAAACGGTCAGATAAGTATTGATGAAACTGACGGCCGGGAAATAGAGAGACAGACGATACCTCAGGGGTCCAGCATTTTCTTCAAGGATGGTGCTAATGTGAAAAAAGGCGTGAAGTTCGCGGAATGGGATCCATATTCGGTTCCGATCTTGACAGAAGCCGCCGGCCGCGTGCAGTTTGAAGATATTAAACGAGATGTAACTATGAAAATTGAAATAGATGAGACGACCGGACTTAAGAATAAAGTTATCATTGACCAAAAAGGGGATTTTCACCCCCAGCTTTTGGTTGTAAATAAAAATAATGATGTTGAAGCGATCTATCCTTTGCCGTCCGGCGCGCATATCGCGGTTAAGGATAAGCAGGCTGTCATGGCCGGTGATGTTTTGGCTAAAACACCTCGTATTATGACGAAAACAAAAGATATTACCGGAGGCCTGCCGCGTGTAGCGGAACTTTTTGAAGCGCGGAGACCGAAAGATCCTTCAATTATAAGTGAAATTGACGGTGTCGTTGAGTTCGGTGAATCTAAAAAAGGACAGAAAAGAATAGTTGTTGAAAATGAAACAGGGATGCGCAAAGAATATGTTATCCCTCACGGCAAACATTTGAACGTATATCGCGGTGATAATGTCGTAGCGGGAGAACAGCTTGTGGAAGGTCCGGTAGTGCCTCAGGATATTTTGAGGGTTTCCGGAGAACAAGCGCTTCAGGAATATCTTCTGAACGAAGTTCAGGAGGTATATCGTTTACAGGGCGTGGAGATAAATGATAAACATATTGAAACAATTATCAAACAGATGGTTCGGAATGTTAAAATCACGGATTCCGGTGACACAAAATTTTTGATCGGGGACAAAATAGACAGAGTTACTTTTAAGCAAGAAAACGAAAAAGTGCTCAAAAAGAAAAAGAAACCCGCTGTCGCGGAACCGGTTCTTCAGGGAATCACAAAAGCTTCACTTACGACGGAAAGTTTTATTTCCGCGGCAAGTTTTCAGGAAACAACCCGCGTTTTGACTGAAGCGGCCAGTGCCGGAAAGGTAGATAATTTGGTTGGGCTGAAAGAAAACATTATTATGGGGCATTTAATTCCGGCGGGTACCGGTTATGACGCGCATAGAAAAATAGTTATGGATCGGGAAATTCTGGAAGAAGACAAGCTGAATGATAAAAAGAATGAGGAATAACTAAAACAAGAAGGAAACTTATGCCGACAATAAATCAGTTGATACGAAAAGGGAGAAAAGTTGTAAAAAGCAAAAGCAAAGCCCCTGCTCTTCAAGGATGTCCCCAAAAAAGAGGGGTTTGTTTGCAGGTTAAGACACGTACGCCGAAAAAACCTAACTCCGCTTTAAGAAAAATAGCGAGGGTAAGATTAACTAACGGAATAGAAGTTACCGCGTACATTCCGGGTGAAGGACATAATTTACAGGAACACTCGCTTGTTACTGTTCGTGGCGGAAGAGTAAAAGATTTGCCGGGGGTGCGTTATCATATGATCAGGGGAACTTTAGACGCCTCAGGTGTTGAATCCAGAAGGCGCGGAAGGTCAAAATACGGAGCGAAGAAACCGAAACAGTGATCAGTGAATAGTGACCGCTTTCTGGCGGGGGGCACTGGTTAGAAATTAAAAAGAGGAGTGATATGAGAAGGCGTAGAGCGGAAAAAAGAGAACCGTTACCGGATCCTAAATATAACAGCAAGGTGCTTGGCAAATTTATGAATATGGTAATGGAACGCGGTAAAAAATCTATCGCGGAAAAAATAGTTTATGGCGCGTTTGATATAATCGCGAAGAAAGTCGAGAACAAAGAGGCTCTTGAGGTTTTTACTCAGGCGCTTGATAATACTCGGCCTCTTTTAGAAGTTAAATCGAGAAGGATAGGCGGAGCCACTTATCAGGTGCCGATCGAAGTAAAGCTTGAAAGGGGTCAGTTTATCGCTATGAAGTGGATACGGGATTCCGCGCGCGGACAAAAAGGCCGTCCAATGGGGGCTAAACTCGCGGATGAATTGATTAGCGCGTATAAAAAAGAAGGCGCCGTTATAAAAAAACGCGAAGATACACATAAAATGGCTGAAGCGAATAAAGCGTTCGCGCATTATAAATGGTAAGTAGGGGCACGGCATGCCGTTACCCTACTTAGGACGGGAGTTAAGGAGAAAGAAAAATAAAATGAGCAATATAAAAGATATACGAAATATAGGGATAATCGCGCATATTGATGCCGGTAAAACGACAGTTACCGAACGAATTCTTTTTCATACGGGGAAAACGCATAAGATAGGAGAAGTTCATGATGGCACGGCGGTAATGGATTGGATGGAACAGGAACAGGAACGGGGAATTACGATAACCAGCGCGGTTACGACTTGTTTGTGGGCCGAGAAGAGGATTAATATTATCGATACTCCGGGTCATGTGGATTTTACTATTGAAGTTGAGCGGTCTTTGAAAGTGCTTGACGGAACGCTTGTGGTTTTTTGTGCTGTGGGCGGGGTACAGCCGCAAACTGAAACCGTTTGGCGTCAAGCGGATCGTTATGAAGTTCCGAAAATAGCGCTTGTAAATAAGATTGATCGGGTCGGTGCCGATTTTTTTAAAGTGATCATTGATATGCACAAGAAATTGGGCGCCAACGCGACACCAATACAAATACCGATCGGTAAAGAAGAAGACTTTCGCGGAGTAATAGATTTGGTGACGTGCAAAGCGTATATTTTTCCCGAAAACGGCGATTTGGGAGAAATAACCGAGACGGAAATTCCGGAGGATATGAAAGATGTCGCCAGTCATTGGCGCCATAATCTTATTGAAAAACTCGCTGATGTGGACGAAGAAGCGGAAAATAAATACTTAATGGATCAGGGAATCTATCCTGAAGAATTAAAAAATATCATCAGGCGCGCGACACATAATAATGTGTTTGTTCCGGTTATGTGCGCTTCGGCTTTAAAAAATAAAGGGATGAAATTTGTTTTGGACGCGGTTTGTGAATATCTTCCGTCTCCGATGGACGTGAAGCCGCCAAAAGCTCTTGAGCAGAAGACAGACAAAGAGATAGAAATTATCCCTGACGAGAGTGGAATTTTATGCGCGTACGCTTACAAAGTAATGACGGATCCATTCGTTGGAACGGTAACCTTTGTCAGAATTTATTCGGGAACATTACTTCCGAGTACATATGTTTTTAATTCAACTGTCGATGAAAGAGAAAGAATCGGAAAATTGCTCCGCATGCACGCGGATCAGAGGGAAATAATTTCTGAAGCGGGACCGGGTGACATAGTCGGAGTTGTGGGGCTGAAAAAAACTTCGACGGCTCATACCCTTACGGATGAAAACCATCCCATAATTTTAGAAAAGATAAAGTATCCGGATCCGGTTATATCAATGTCAATAGAACCGGAGACAAAAGCGGATCAGGATAAATTAGGCAAAGGTCTTAGAAAACTCGAAACTGAGGATCCGTCGTTTCGGGTCAGGTATAACGAAGAAACAGGGCAGACGCTTATTAGCGGTATGGGCGAACTTCACCTTGAAATAATTGTTGACAGGTTGAAGCGGGAATTTAAAGTTGGCGCGACAGTAGGCAGTCCCCAGGTCGCGTACAGAGAAACGATAAAAAAATCCGTAAAGTCAACCGGGAAATTTATTCAACAATCCGGCGGGCGCGGACAATATGGACATGTTGAATTGAAAATGGAACCTGCTGAAGGGGGCGCCGGAATTGTTTTTGTGGAAAGTGTCAAGGGCGGGTCGATACCAAGAGAATATTTTAAAGCGATAGAACAAGGGATAAGGAATGCCGCGAAAACCGGAGTGTTGGCGGGGTATCCCGTAACGGATTTAACAGTTACGCTTTACGACGGGTCTTTTCATGAAGTTGATTCGTCAGAAATAGCATTTAGTAATGCCGCTTCGATCGGGTTCCGTGACGGGATGCGTAAGGCCAATCCCGTATTCTTGGAGCCGATAATGAAACTGGAAGTGACAACTCCGGATGATTATTTGGGAGACGTTATCGGCGACATGAATATGCGTAGAATAAAGGTAGAGCACATTGAGCAGAAAGGTACGACCAAAATAATAATCGGCGCCGCGCCGCTCGCGCAAATGTTTGGATACGCGACCGCATTAAGAAGCTTGACACAAGGCAGGGCAACGTATACAATGGAACCTTCATTTTACAGAGAAGTACCTAAAGATATAACGGAAAAGTTAGTGACGGGAAATTCGGAGAAACAAAAATAAAGATATAGTACTATATACAACATTTAAAATTACTTTAAGGAGGGAACTCATGGCGAAAAAGAAATTTGAAAGAACAAAGCCGCATTTGAACATAGGAACGATAGGGCACGTGGATCACGGAAAGACGACACTGACGGCGGCGATAACGATGTATCTTTCGCATAAAGGTCAGGCGGAAATCAGGGCGTTTGACACAATAGATAAAGCGCCGGAAGAGAAAGAACGAGGAATAACAATAGCGGTAGCGCATGTTGAGTATGAGACACCGGCGAGACATTACGCGCACATAGATTGTCCCGGACACGCTGATTACATAAAGAACATGATAACGGGAGCGGCGCAGATGGACGGAGCGATATTGGTAGTGTCGGCGGCGGATGGTCCGATGCCGCAGACGAGAGAACACATACTGCTGGCAAGACAGGTAAACGTGCCGGCGATAGTGGTGTGTTTAAACAAAGTGGACATGGTGGATGACGAAGAATTGCTGGATTTGGTGGAGCTTGAAGTGAGGGAACTGTTAAGCAAATATAATTTTCCCGGAGATGACACTCCGATAATAAAAGGAAGCGCGCTGAAAGCGATGGAAGCGGGAGGAGCGTTGGATAATCCTGATTGCAAATTCATCGAGGACTTGATGGAAGCGGTAGATACGTTTATCCCGACGCCGAAAAGAGACATAGACAAACCGTTTTTGATGCCGATAGAAGATGTGTTCAGCATAACGGGAAGAGGAACAGTAGGTACGGGAAGAATAGAGCGAGGGCAGGTAAAGGTGGGGGAAGAAATAGAGATAGTGGGATTGGGAGATACGAAGAAGAGGACAGTGACGGGAGTGGAGATGTTTCGGAAGCTGTTGGATTCGGGGCAGGCGGGAGACAACGTAGGTATATTGCTGAGGGGAGTGGAGAAAAAAGATTTGGAGAAGGGTCAGGTATTGGCGGCGCCGGGATCAATAACCCCGCACACAAAGTTTACCGCGGAAGTGTACATATTGAGCAAAGAAGAAGGCGGGAGACACACACCGTTTTTTAACGGATACAGGCCGCAATTTTTCATAAGGACGACGGACGTGACGGGAGTGGTGAAGTTGGGAGAAGGAGTGGAGATGGTAATGCCGGGAGATAACGTAACGGTGGAAGTGGAATTAATAGCGCCGGTGGCACTGGAGAAAGAACTCAGATTCGCGATAAGAGAAGGCGGCCGCACAGTGGGAGCGGGAGTTATATCGGAAATAAAAGAATAAAGAAGGGTTTCAGGCTACACGCCGCGCGCTTTTAAAAACGTGTAACGTGGAGCGTGCAACGTATAAATGGAGACATAATGGCAAAGAATTTAAAAGCGGCAAAAATAAGATTGAGTCTAAAGTCCTTCGATCATAAGTTGCTTGACATGTCGATGGAAGAAATCGTTGAAACTGTAAAAAAAACTGGCGCGTCCATAGTCGGACCGGTACCTCTTCCGACGAGACGCGAACTTTATACGGTTTTGAGGTCTCCTCACGTCGACAAAAAATCACGTGAACAATTTGACATAAAAACACATAAACGGCTTTTGGATATTGTTGATCCGACAGCAAAGACGGTAGACGCGCTACGCAAGCTTGATTTGCCGGCAGGGGTAGACGTAGAAATTAAATAATGTCGGGATTAAAATAACAGCACCATAAACATAAAGAGGCAGAGATGGGTTCGGGAATATTAGGGAAAAAAATTGGAATGACGCAGATCTTTGATGAAGAAGGCAATAGAGTCGGGGTAACGGTTCTGGAGGCGGGGCCGTGTACGGTGCAGTGTGTTAAAACCTTAGATAGAGATGGATATAATGCCGTGCAATTAGGTTTTGGTGATACTAAAGAGAGCCGAATTAATAAACCTCAAAGAGTGTATCTAAAAAAGAATAAATTGAAACCGAAAAGATTCGTTCGTGAATTTCGATTAGAAGAAGTTACTGATGTCAAAGTGGGAGACGAAGTAACTAACAGCATTTTTCAAAAGGGAGATTTTTTAGACGTTGAAGGTCGTTCGAAAGGAAAAGGTTTTCAGGGCGGCATGAAAAGATGCGGATGGAAAGGCGGACAAGGAACTCATGGGTCCATGTCCCACCGTGCTCCGGGTTCGATCGGGGCAAGTTCCTATCCTTCGCGTGTTATGAAGGGGCATGGTATGCCCGGGCATCTCGGCAATACATGGACGACCGTACAGAATATGAAGGTGGTTGATGTAAACACGGAAAATAATACTATCGCGGTAAAGGGGGCTCTCCCCGGCGCGAACGGGACATATTTAAAGATCAGATACGCGAAAAAAAGGGTTCTATCGCCGAGAATCAAGGCATCAGGCGATGAAAGAGAAACCGAAACAAACGAAAAAAACGTGAAAAAAAACTAAGCGGGAAAAACCTAAAATGATAAAAAGAATAGAGAAAAAGATGGATGAAGTTAAAAGCAGGCTGGACGTTTGTGATTTGAACGGCAAAGTCGTAGATCATATTAACTTGGATGAAAAAATATTTGACGGGCGTGTCAATAAAACGCTTCTTTATGAAGTAAAGAAGATGTATGAGGAAAATAGCAGGCGTTGTGTCGCGGCGGTTAAAACGAGAGCTGAAGTTTCAGGCGGCGGCGTGAAACCGTGGAGGCAAAAAGGTACGGGGCGAGCCAGAGTCGGGTCTTCCAGAAACCCTTTATGGCGCCACGGCGGCGTCGCGTTCGGACCGAGGGCGCGGGATTTCGGATATTTGATGCCTAAGAAGGCTATTCGCAAGGCGCTCGTATCGAGCTTAAATGCCAGGCTTAATGAAAACGGGATAAAGCCGATAGTGAAAATAGAACTGAAAGAAGTAAAAACTAAAATATTTCGTTCAGTGTTATCCAACCTTAAAACAAGCGGGAAAACACTGGTCATTGTTGATGAGGTGTCTCCCGAGGTAAAACGCGCCTCCGGAAATCTTAAAAACGTGAGTTTAATGGAAGGCAGGAACATTAACGCGAGGGATGTTTTGCTGAATGAATGCCTTGTGATTGAAAAGGACGCATTTTTGAAATTGGTGGAGAGGTTAAAATGAAGATAACACACGATATTATCAAAAACATGGTTCGTACGGAAAAAGGTTCGGATCTTCTTACGCAGAATAAATATCTTTTTAAGGTGGATAAAAGAGCCAACAAAATAGATATCAAAAATGCCGTTGAGGATATTTATAACGTTAAAGTCAAAATGGTGCATATAATCAACGTAAAAGGCAAGAAAAAGAAAGTCAGATTTCATGAAGGTATGACGGCGGGATGGAAAAAAGCTGTTGTTACGTTGAAATCTGACAGCAGAATAGAGGTAACGTAATATGGCTGTCAAAAAATTTAAACCTAGTTCCCCGGGGAGACGTTGGGGGAGTATGACGTCTTTTGAAGATATCACCAAAACCACGCCGGAGAAAGCCCTAACCAGGGCTCTCAGAAAAAAAGGCGGACGTAACAATAATGGGCGCAAAACCGTAACCGCGAGAGGCGGCGGACATAAAAGGCGATATCGTTTGATCGATTTCCGTTATTCGAAAAAAGATATTTTCGGGACAGTCGAGGCGATTGAATATGATCCTAATCGTTCCGCGAGGATCGCGCTTGTCCAGTATGAAGACGGAGAAAAGAAATATGTTATCGCGCCGGTAGGATTAAATGTCGGAAATGTTATATCAAGTGGTTTAAACGCGAAGATTGAAACAGGTTGTTCCATGCCGCTTAAAAGAGTTCCGATCGGGTCGGAAGTATATTGCGTCGAATTGGATCCGGGACGTGGCGCTAAGATCGCGAGAAGTGCCGGCAATAGCGCGACGCTGGATGCCAAAGACGGAAAAAATATGCATCTTCGTATGCCTAGCGGGGAAGTTCGTTTAGTGAAAGAGGATTGTTACGCTTCGATCGGAAAAGTAGGGAACGTTGATCATGAGAATGTATCATACGGTAAGGCAGGCAGGACAAGGCATCTCGGCAGACGTCCGAAATCGAGAGCCGTTGTCAAAAATCCGGTAGATCATCCAATGGGCGGCGGCGAAGGAAAATCGTCGGGAGGAAGACATCCGTGTACTCCGTGGGGGAAAATAACCAAAGGTTTAAAAACACGTAAAAAGAAAAAAGCGTCGAATAATAAGATAGTAAAACGGAGGAAATAACATATGGCACGGTCGATTAAAAAAGGGCCTTTTGTTGATGAAAGTCTCAAAAAAAAAGTACTGAAAATGATAGAGACCGGCAGTAAAAAACCGATAAAAACATGGTCTAGAAGGTCTGTTGTCATGCCGGAATTTGTCGGGATAACAATGTCCGTGCATAACGGAAAAAAATTTTTCCCCATATTTCTTACGGAAAACATGGTTGGGCACAAGTTAGGGGAATTTGCTCCGACAAGAACTTTTAGAAGTCACGGAGCGGCAACAAAAACTTCGGTGGAAAAAACTTAAGTAGTTACAAGTTTCAAGTTACAGGTCACAGGTTACAGGTTTTCCGCCGAAGGCGGACCCGCCTTCGGCGGGTAACCAGAAACGTGAAACCTGAAACTTGTAACTTGTAGGCGGAGGATAAAATGATCTCAAAGGCAGTAGCGAAATATGTGCGGATTTCAGCGAGTAAGTCCCGGTTGGTTAGTGATTTGATAAAGGGAAAAACGGTGGAAGAAGCGAATTCCATTTTGAAAAATATCAATAAACGAGCCGGAGAGCCTATAATGAAAGTTATAAGCTCCGCGTTCGCGAACGCGAATAACGCACTCTCTGAAAAATTGCTTTCGAAAGAAGTTTTTATTTCGGGCATTAGAATTAATTGTGGTCCCATGCTTAAGCGCTTTAGAGCGGCAACGATGGGACGGGCGACGGCAATAAGGCATAGGACCGCGCACATATATATTGAACTGGATAAAAAAAGTGAGACAAAAAACCGGAAAAAGAAGGGTCAGGGAGCATAGAGTATGGGACAGAAAGTTAATCCAATAAGTTTTCGTATCGGTGTGACGCGTACTTGGAACAGCCGTTGGTTCGCTAAAAAAGAAGAATTTGCCGAAAAACTGCTTCAGGACGAGAAAATACGAAGACTGATCGAAAAAGATATGTCAATGGCTAAAGTATCCCGTGTGGATATAGAAAGAGCGACCAATCGAGTGAAAGTTATGATTTTTTCCGGAAGACCCGGCATGGTCATCGGTCGTAAGGGTGTGCAGATAGAGAAATTAAAAGAAGATGTACAGAAGTTGGCAGGCGCGGCAACCAAAGTGTTTATTGATATACTGGAAGTAAAAAACGCGGCGCTGGACGCGAAAATTGTTTCTGACAACCTGGCTTTTCAGCTGGTAAAAAGGGTGGCGTTTCGACGCGCGATGAAGAAAACTATTCAGGCGCATAAGGACGCGGGCGGAGAAGGGATCAAGATAAAATGTTCAGGTCGTTTGGGAGGCGCGGAAATAGCGCGTTCTGAGGGATATAAATGGGGGAAAATTCCGCTTCAGACAATAAGCGCCGATATTGATTATGGTTTTTCAGAAGCTAAAACGACATACGGCATTATCGGGGTAAAAGTCTGGATATACAAAAGTGATAAGCTGAACAAGGAAAAGGAAACCCAGAAGACGGAAGACAAGAAAAAAAGTAAAGTGTCAATTTGAAATCAATTTGGGAGGAGTAAATAGATATGGCTTTGATGCCTAAGCGCGTAAAATTCAGAAAACAGCAGAGAGGCAAACGAAAAGGCAAAAGTTTTTTGGCCAGTAGTTTGGATTTCGGAGAATACGGGTTAAAGACCTTAGAAACGGTATGGATGACCGATAGGCAGATTGAAGCCGCCAGAGTCGCGCTTATGAGGGAAACAGGTAGAGCCGGGAAGCTATGGATACGCGTGTTTCCGGACAAACCCATAACTAAGAAACCCGCCGAGACGCGTATGGGAAAAGGAAAAGGTTCTCCGGAGGGATGGGTCGCGGTTGTTAAAAAGGGACGTATTATTTTTGAAATGGAAGGCGTTCCGAGTGAGATGGCAAGAGAAGCTTTCAGATTATCGGCGCATAAACTTCCTATGAGAACGAAGTTTGTTTCGAGAGGAGGAAAGGTTTGAAAGGGCAGGAAATAAGAAATATGACGGAAGCTGAAATAGAACAGAAACTTCTTGGACTAAAAGAGGAACTGTTTAAAATGCGAAGTGAGGTCGTGTCAGGGAGAGTTGAAAGACCGAGTAGATTTCGGTTTTTGAGACAGGATATCGCGAGGTGTTACACTATTTTAAAGGAGAAAAGCAGTGAAGGTGAGTAAACCTAAGGAAAAAATAATTATTGGTACGGTCATTAGCGATAAAATGAATAAAAGCGTTACGGTTGAATTGAATACACGAAAAAGACATCCGCTTTATAAGAAATTTGTGCGTAAACATGTGAAAATTAAAGCGCATGATGAAAAAAATGAAGTCACTCTCGGTGACGTCGTGAAAATAAAAGAAACCAGACCAATTTCAAAAGATAAATGTTGGAAGGTTATTGAGATTCTAAAAAAAGCGTAAAGGGAGAAACTTGCGATGATTATTATGGGAAGTAAATTGGATGTCGCGGATAACAGCGGCGCGAAGAAAGCGTCAATGATCGGTGTTATAGGCAGATCCGGCAAAGCTACGGCAGAAATAGGGGACATAATTACATGCGCGATAAAAGAATCTTCTCCGACCGCGGAAGTGAAAAAAGGTGAAGTTGTGCGCGGTGTCGTCGTGCGTACGGCATATCCCATTTTGAGAAAAGACGGAAGTGTTTTGAGGTTTGACAATAACGCGGTAGTTATTATCGATAAAGATGGAAATCCTCGGGCTACGCGTGTATTTGGGCCGGTAGCACGAGAACTGAGAAAAAAGAATTTTATGAAAATAGTGTCACTGGCGCCGGAAGTTATTTGAACGGTCGGGTGAAAATTTCCCCACTGCTCGGTTCTTTAAAAACAAAAAAGGTAGAAATATGTTGCACGTAAAAATGAATGATATAGTGAAGATACTCGCGGGTAAAGATAAAGGCAAGACCGGTAAAGTTTTGAAAGTGTATCCCCTAAAGAAAAGGGCTATAGTTCAAGGTGTAAACTTTACAAAAAAGCACGCGCGGCGTTCTCGTCAAGATGAACAGGGCGGAATAATACAGCGTGAAGCGCCTCTTGATCTGTCCAATATAGCGATTGTTTGTAAAGGCTGCAGCCAAGCGGCAAGGGTCGGAATCGATGTTTTAAAAGACGGAAGCAGAGTTCGTTATTGTAAAAAATGTAAAGAAGTTTTGTCGTAGGCGGGGCCCGTAAATAATAAACGGACAAATGAACGAATATGAACGCGCGGAATTAAAAAGGGAAAGAAAAAAATGGCGACTTTAAAAGAAATATACGAAAAAACCATAGTTCCTGAGCTAATGAAGACGTATGGACATAAGAATACGATGGAAGTGCCGCGTTTGGAAAAAATTGTAATAAACGTGGGGCTCGGAAAAATGGCGAACCAGAAAGATTTGATTGAGCCCGTCAGAGATGAAATAGCGGTTATAGCGTGTCAAAAACCAGCTCTTACGAGATCGAAAAAATCGATCTCTAATTTTAAAATACGTGATGGTGCTCCTGTAGGGTACAAAGTAACGCTTAGAAAAGCAAGAATGTATGAGTTTTTGGATAGATTGATAAATTTTGTTATACCCAGGATCAGAGATTTTAGAGGTATTTCGGTTACGGCTTTTGATAAGCACGGAAATTATACGTTGGGGATCAAGGAACAAACGATATTTCCGGAATTGGAATTAGACAAAATTCCAATAGCGCATGGTATGGATGTATGTTTTGTAACTTCGGCGAAAACAGGGCAGGAATGTAAAAGCCTTCTATCGGGTTTTGGCATGCCTTTCGCGAAAAAATGAATTTCAAATGGTGAATAGTTTTTGATGGATGGTGAGAGATTTAGCTTACGCGTCGATCATAGCTGTTCGCGAATATAAAAGGGAATGTAAATGGCAAAAAAATCTTTGATGGAAAAATCAAAAAGAATTCCTAAGTTCAGTACGCGTATTGTTACGCGATGTCAGATATGCGGTAGGAAAAGAGGGTATTTAAAAAGGTTTAAATTATGCCGGATTTGTTTTAGGGAATTAGCTTCACGCGGAAATATTCCGGGAGTTAAAAAAGCAAGTTGGTAAATTGATGCTAAATTCGTCTAAATGGTACCGGCAGGGTAGAGGTACGCGCCCTAACGGGGTGAGGTCTGTGAGTTGCAACTGAAACCATGTTTCATTAAAAGGAGAACGGAATGAGTGTTACGGATTTAATAGCTGATCAGTTAACAGTGATAAGAAACGCGATAAAGGTCGGGAAAAAGTCTGTTATCGTGAAAAGATCAAGCATCATTGAGGGTATTTTGGAAATCATAAAAAAAGAAGGGTTTATTGACAATTATAAGAAAATTGAAGATACCAAACAGGGAGAGATAAAGGTTTATTTGAAATATCTTGAGGATGGAACCCCCGTAATGGAACAATTAAAACGAATTTCAAAGTGCGGACGCAGAGAGTATGTCCCGCTCAGAAAAATAAAGAGTGTTATGGGCGGTGTCGGTATATCGATTTTTTCTACAAGCAAGGGACTATTAACGGGCGAAGAAGCAAAAAATCAGGGAGTGGGCGGAGAACAGGTTTGTCAGATATGGTAGTAGATGGTGAACAAGTTTATGGTAAATGGTTTTTGTTTGTTCGCGGGGTTGTTAGACGTAGGGTTGACGAGTGGAAAGTAAATGGTATTTGATGAGGAGATGTCCCATAGGGTGTTCTAAACACCGTGAACTATACGCTAAACTAGTGGAGGATAGATGTCAAGAATAGGAAGCCGACCGATAAAAATTCCGGAAGGAATCAAGGTCGAGATAAACGCGACCGTAATAAAGATTGAGGGCAAAGGGAAAGTAAGTGAGTTTATTGTTGCTGACAAGTTTCAAGCGGAAATTAAAGGCAATGAAATTATAATTACAAGACCTTCGGATTCTCGAAAAGATAGAGCCATGCACGGTACGATCCGGAGTTTGGTTCAGAATATAATCATCGGAATAAAAACCGGATTTGTTAAAAAGCTTCAGATCCAAGGTGTGGGGTATAAAGCCCAGATGAAAGGTAAGACCTTGGTTTTAGATCTTGGCTTTTCTCATAGCATCAAACATATAGCGCCTGAAGACGTTGTTATGGAAACGCCGAGCGCGATTGAGATATTGGTCAAAGGAATAGATAAACAGAAAGTTGGGGAAGTAGCGGCTGAAATTAGAGATTATTTTCCTCCCGAACCTTACAAAGGCAAGGGTATTAGATATGAGGGAGAATACGTACGGCATAAACAGGGCAAGAGTGTATCTTAGTTTGGTGAATTGCGCAGGGGCGGACGTAAGCGACCGTCCGTGAATCATGAATGGTGTTTAGAGGGGTGGAAGATTATGGATAAGGTGAAAAGAAGAAACAGGAGAAAAAGGTCGATTCGTAGAAAAATAAGCGGGACAGAGATTCGTCCGCGCTTGTGTCTCCATAAAAGCAACAGAAACATTTACGCCCAGATCGTTAATGATTCCGAAGGCAAGACGTTATGCGGAACATCTACAAATACAAAGGTTTTAAAAGACACAATTAAAGCGTATACACGCAAAAACTTAAAATTTGCTGAAATCGTAGGTGAAAACATAGCTAAAAGTGCTATCGCGAAAGGTATAAAAAAAGTGGTTTTTGACCGCTCGGGATATCAATATCACGGTGTTGTGAAAACTGTCGCGGATACGGCGCGAAAACACGGTTTGGAATTTTAAAGAGCATAGATCATAACGCGAATTAATCCACTCGAAACTTGTCCCCGCGGAAGCAGGGAAGGGAGTTTGGTGTTTAATTGGATAAAATGACCGGCGAACCGTTTAACCGATGAACCGACTGAGCGGCGAATCGGAATAGGGAGGATAGATGTCAAAAGAGGAAAAAAAAGATATAGGCGCTATTGAAGATAAAAAAGATCAGGGCACGGTTACTGAAACTAATGACGCGAAAATGCCTGGAAAATCTTCTAACTTCAAGCCTCGGCAAAAGTTTGTTCGAGCGAATGAAAGCGATAATATTGAACGTGTCATAAAGATAAACAGAGTATCAAAAGTTGTGAAGGGCGGAAAGAATTTTTCTTTCAGCGCTTTAGTTGTTTCCGGTGACGGGAGCGGGAATGTTGGTATGGGATTCGGCAAGTCGAACGAAGTGGTTGAAGCTATAAAAAAAGGAACTTCGAAATCGAAAAAGAATTTTTTCAAAGTGGATGTCGCGGGGGATACCATTCCTCATGAAGTTATAGGTGTTTTCAAGGCTTCCAGAGTTATGTTGAAACCTGCCGGTGCCGGAACGGGTGTGATTGCCGGAGGACCTGTAAGGGCGCTTTGTGACGCGGTCGGCATTAAAAATATACTTACAAAAAGTTTGGGTTCAAGGAACGCGATAAATGTTGTCAGAGCCACCATAAACGGATTTAAGAAATTAAGGCTGAAAAGAAGAGCATAGAGGGCACGATCGAATAAGAAAAGGGAAATAAAATGGCATTAAAAATAGAAGACATTAGAAAGCCGCGCGCGGATAAAAAGAAAGCGAAACGTCTCGGACGCGGAATAGGATCCGGACGGGGTAAGACTTCCGGACGAGGGCATAAAGGCGCCAAATCCAGGTCCGGCGGCGGAGTTTATACCCCTGGTTTTGAGGGTGGACAGATGCCGTTAGTAAGGCGTGTTCCCAAAAGAGGATTTACAAACAAATGGGCAAAGAAGTGGAATATAATCAATATCGATACTTTCCAAAAATCAGAGTTAATAAAAAACGGAACTCTTGTAGATAAAGATTTCTTGTTAGAAAATAAGATCATAAAAAAGAAACAGCTTCCGCTTAGAGTTCTTGGTAAAGGAACGCTTAATAAAGCGATAACTGTAAAGGCCGGATATTTTTCTGTTTCCGCGAAAAAAGCGATTGAAGACGCGGATGGTAAAGTTGAGATTATTTCATATAAAGACTCGATACAAAAGTAGGGGCACGGCATGCCGTGCCCTTGAATGGTGAACGGTGTTTTTCATGTAAGCGCGTACCGTGAAGGTAAGCTAATGACTCGCGGCTAACTGACTAACGACAATTGGAGACGATGTGTTCGAAGCAATCGCGAATATCTTTAAGATCCCGGATCTGAAAAGAAAAATTTTGATCACTTTAGGCTTAATCGCGGTTTACAGGATCGGAGCGTTTGTTCCGACACCGGGGATAGATGGTCTTAAGTTAGCTCAGTTCTTTGATAACATAGCGAAAACTCAAGGCGGGACATTGTTCGGCATTATGAACATGTTTTCCGGCGGCGCGATGCAGCGTTTGACGATATTTGCTTTAGGTATTATGCCGTACATCTCCGCTTCAATTATTTTACAGCTTTTGACGACGGTTGTGCCTGTTTTGGAACGGCTTGCAAGGCAGGGCGAAGAAGGCAGAAAAAAAATAACCCAATATACGAGATATGGTACGGTTGTTCTTTCCGTTGTTCAGTCATTTTTTATCGCGCTATGGCTTGAAAATCCCGCTCATTTTCAGGGTATGCAGATCGTCCAGTATCCCGGTTGGGGGTTTCGTATTTTGACGGTAGTTACACTTACTACGGGAACCGCCTTTATCATGTGGCTCGGAGAACAGATTCAAGAACGCGGGATTGGTAACGGTATTTCCCTGATTATCACCGCGGGTATCGTTTCCAGACTTCCGGCGGCAATAATTCAGCTTATTTCACTGGCCTCTCCCGGTGCCGGGGGAGAAGCCCAAATAGATCCGTTCAAGATAGTGTTTCTTGCTTTTATGTTCGTAGCGGTTATTGTGGCGGTTGTGCTTATTACTCAGGGGCAAAGGAAAATCCCCGTACAGTACGCGAAAAGGGTTGTCGGCAGAAAAATATACGGGGGACAAAGCACTTATATCCCTCTAAGGGTTAACCAAAGCGGAGTTATCCCGATCATATTCGCGCAATCGATAATATTGTTTCCCGCGACTATCGCGGGTTTTGTTCCGAATAGAGCTTTGCAGGGCGTAGCAAGCGCTTTAATGATGGGACAGCCGCTTTACTACGTTGTTTATTCGCTTTTAATACTTTTTTTCTGCTATTTTTACGCGGCTATCACATTTAACCCCGTTGATATGGCGAATAATATGAAACGTTTCGGAGGATTTGTTCCGGGGATAAGACCGGGGAAACAGACCGCGGAATATCTGGATTTTATTATGACGCGAATAACCTTGCCCGGCGCGATTTTTCTTACAATAATCGCTGTATTGCCGAGTGTTATAAACAGCCAGATCGGTATTCCTTTTCTAGTAGCGAGTTTTTTCGGAGGAACGGGGCTTCTTATTATAGTGGGTGTTATGCTTGATACAATGCGTCAAATTGAGTCGCACATGCTTATGAGACATTACGAAGGATTTTTGAAAAAGGGAAGAGTCAGAGGACGATTGTCATGATAGAAAAGAAAGTTATCAATCTTGTGCTTTTAGGTCCGCCCGGAGCCGGTAAAGGGACACAGGCGGTGCTTTTAAAAAAAGCTTACGGCTTTTTGCATATTTCTACGGGAGATATGCTGAGGGAGGCGATAAAAGAGGGAAGTGAAACGGGCAAAAAAATACAGTCTTTTGTGGATAAAGGGGAACTTGTCCCGGATGAAATTGTAACGCGGGGAGTAATTAACCGCATGATGAAACCGGATGCCGCCGCCGGCGTGATTCTCGATGGATATCCGAGAACCCGTTCGCAAGCGGAATCATTAGATAAATCTTTGAATAGAGAAAAGCGGACGCTGAATATGGTTTTGTATCTTAAGACTTCCGAGAAAATAGCCGTTCAAAGGCTCGCCGGACGGCGTTTATGCCCGGAATGCGGCAAGAACTATCATATTACCAATATTCCTCCGAAAACGCCGAATATTTGCGACTTATGCGGTGTGAAATTAATACAGCGCGCGGATGATGTGCCGGAAACGATAAAAAATCGTTTGGTAGTATATGAAAAGCGCACGGAGGATCTAATCGAATATTACGAGGAAAAGGGATTAGTTTATCAGGTGAACGGCGATCTTCCGGCCGAAGAGCTCTTTGAGGATATAGCCGCTCTTTTTAAAAATGAGAATTTGATTAATGACGATTCTGACCGATAAAAATGAGATTTTAAAGATTCGTGAATCCGGCGCGATTCTAAAAAAGATTTTTTCCTTTGTTGAGGAAAAAATAAAACCGGGAGTGTCCACTTTGGAATTGGATCGAGAAGTGGAGAATCTGACGCGGGACTTGGGCGCGAAACCGGCGTTTAAAGGTTATCGAGGATATCCGGCTACAATATGCGCTTCCGTTAATGAAGTTGTGGTTCACGGCATACCGCGAGAAGATGTTTTGTTGGCCGAAGGCGATATTATAAGTCTTGATATAGGTGTACTGAAAAATGGATATTTTACGGATGCCGCGCGGACATTCGGCGTTGGAGAAGTCAGCCGGGAGGCTTCGAGGCTTATTGCCGGCACAAAATTGTGTTTGCGGGAAGGCATAAAGAAAGCGGTTTCCGGAGGCAGGGTTTCAGATATATCCAACGCGATTCAGCTTACGGCGAAGAAGATCGGTCTTAAAGAGGTAAGGATGTTTGTTGGACACGGTCTCGGTAGAGAGCTTCATGAAACCCCTGAAGTTCCGAATTGGGGCGAAAAAGGCAAAGGCGCGATTCTTCGAGAAGGTTTAGTTTTGGCTATTGAACCTATGATCAACCTTGGAACGAGAAAAGTGAAAATAATGCCGGATGGATGGACAGCGGTAACATTGGATGGTAAGTTGTCAGCGCATTTTGAGGATACGATCATTGTCAGATCTAAAAACCCGGAGATAATAACATGAGTCCGAAAGAAGAAGCAATTGTTGCCGTTGGTGAGATCGTAGAAACATTGCCGAACGCTATGTTTAAGGTTCGGCTTGAAAATGGGCATATGGTGCTTGCCCATGTTTCCGGAAAAATGAGGATGTATTTTATAAGAATTGTGCCCGGAGATAAAGTTACTATAGAGCTTTCCCCATACGATTTAAATAGGGGGCGGGTTATAAAAAGGGAGAAATAATTGTGAAGGTAAGACCAAGTGTTCGAAAAATGTGTTCAAATTGTAAAATTGTCAGAAGAAAAGGGGTCGTAAGAGTAATTTGTAAAGATCCCAAACATAAACAGAGACAAGGTTGATTTTTTAATGGCAAGATAGTACCCGCAAGTTCTAAGAGGGTATGCCGAAAATTCCCGCCGGAGGCGGGGGACACCTTTGGCGGGAAAAAAGCAAAAACGTGTAAAAGCAGAGAATGAAATTTAATTGAAAAAAGTAAGGAATAAGGAGACAGAGAAATGCCGAGAATAATAGGTGTTGATATACCAAAAGAAAAACGGATAGAAGTCGCGTTAACTTACATATACGGGATAGGTTTGGCGCGTTCAAATAAAATTCTTAAAAACGCGGGTATTTCGCCGGATAAAAGAGCGAAAGATCTTGATGATAAAGAAGTTACAGCAATAACGCATATTATACAGGAATCTTTTCAAGTTGAGGGAGATCTCCGCCGTTTGCAGGTATCTAACATAAAGCGATTAATGAGCATAGCTTCATATCGCGGGATCAGGCATAAAAAAAATCTGCCTACCAGAGGTCAGAGAACTAAGACAAATTCAAGGACGAGAAAAGGTCCAAAGAAAACTATTGGCGCGTTTAAAGATAAAACGGCTCGCAAAGTTGTTAAACCCGCGTAATAAAAAGAATTAAAATACGAAAAGAAATGAGGTAAATTGTGCAGAAGAAGGCAAAAGTTAAACGGCGTAAAAAAATAATTCGGAAAGTGTCAACCGGAAAAATATATGTTCACGCGACTTTTAACAATACCATAGTAAGCGTAGCCGATACTAATGGTAAAGTGTTATGTTGGAGTTCTCCGGGAATAGTCGGATTTAAGGGTTCGAGAAAATCAACCCCTTTCGCCGCCAGTATCGCGGCGAAAGACGCGGTGAAGAAAGCCAAACTTCATGGCATGAGAGAAGCTGAAATTATTCTTAACGGACCCGGTGCCAGCAAAGAGAGTGTTGTTAGAAGTATTAGGTCTGAAGGTGTTAATGTTCGAAGTATAATGGATCTTACTCCGACACCCCACAACGGGTGCAGGCCTAAAAAGAAGAGAAGAATATAGAGGTGTTTTGTTAGCGATAGCGAATAATGTTCGGTAATGAATTAAATAAGGAGTAAAATTAAATGGCTAGACGAACTACAGCATCCTGCAGGATTTGTCGCGGAGAGGGGGAGAAGTTGTTTCTCAAAGGAGCAAAATGCACTTCGGATAAGTGTGCTTTTCTTAAGAGAGAATACGCGCCCGGTCAGCACGGACAGATGAGAAGAAGAAAAAAATCCGATTACGCGATTCAGCTGAGAGAAAAACAGAAAGTAAAAAGGATTTATGGTGTGCTTGAAAAGCAATTTGAAAATTATTTCAAGAAAGCGGAAAAATCCAAAGGTGCTACGGGTGAAGTTCTTTTCCAGCTTTTAGAGTGCCGGCTTGATAATTTAATTTTCCGGGCGTGTTTTGCCAAAAGTCGCAGCGCGTCACGACAGCTTGTGGGTCATGGATTTGTAAAGGTTAATGGCCGGAAAGTTAATATTCCTTCTTTTCTTGTTAATACGGGAGATGAAATAGAAATGTACGGCAATGACTCTCAGATAAAAGAACTTAAAGAAACGGCTAAAGTTCTTGAGGATCGAGGAACTCCGGAATGGATTGAAACCTCGGCTGAAAATCTTGCCGTTAAGATTAAGCGCCTTCCCACAAAGAAGGATACAGGTCTCACAATAGAAGAAAACCTAATAGTTGAACTCTATTCGAAATAATTACGAGGGTAAGAAATAATCCCCCCTGGTTTTTTTTTAAACCGGGAGCGGGGACTCATTAAAGGAGGATATTTAGTATGGGGATTAAACTAAAGAATTTTGAATTACCTAAGAACATAACATTTGACGAAGCAACATATAGTCCCACTTATGGAAAAGTTATCGCGGAACCGTTTGAAAAGGGATATGGTGTGACTATAGGTAATTCTTTGCGGAGAGTCCTGCTTTCTTCGATAGAAGGTACCGCTGTGACACAAGCGAAATTCGTAGGTGTTTTGCATGAGTTTTCAACGATCCCCGGGGTTTATGAAGATGTAGCTGAGATCATTATGAATATCAAAGGGTTAGTTTTAAGGTCTCATTTTAAAACCCCGAAACCAATGTTTATAAGTGTCAGCAAAAAAGGGGAAATTACGGCTAAAGATATAAAATGTGATGAAACGGTTGAAATTATTAATCCGGATCACCATATTGCCACACTTACCGAAGACAAAACTTTTGAAGTTGAATTTAAAGTTGAACGAGGGAGAGGATACGTATCGTCGGTAACAAACAAGACAAATGAGGATTCGATCGGTGTTATTTCGATTGATTCTTTATTTTCCCCGGTTAAACGTGTTAATCTTGAGGTGGAAAATACAAGGGTGGGACACCTTACGGATTATGACAAGCTTATTCTTGAAATATTTACCAACGGCAGTATGGAACCGAAAGAAGCGCTTCTTTACGCTACAAATATCATGCAGAGGCATCTTGATGTATTTATAGGAATGGGTAAATTGCCGGAAGAACTTGAGGAAGCTGAAGAGGAATCCAAAGAAAAAAAAGAGTTTTTCGGAAAATTATCAAAACCGATTTCTGAGCTTGAACTATCCGTGAGAAGTTCAAATTGTTTGGCGGAAGCTAATATTCGAACGATAGGTGATCTTGTTAGACGAAAAGAGACGGAAATGCTGAAATATAAGAACTTCGGCAAAAAATCGTTAAATGAAATTAACGCTGTTCTTGTGTCGATGGATTTACATTTAGGTTTAGAAATTGAAGATGTTGAGGAAAAATAAGATTAATTTTGCGGTTGAGAACATTATAAATTGAGAGAAGGGATAATAAAAGATGAGGCATCGTAAGAAAAAAGGTAGATTAAACAGAAAAACAGCTGAACGTAAAGCTGTCTTGAAGAATTTAGCCATAAGTTTGTTCACGTATCAGCGTATTGGAACGACAGTGGCAAAAGCTAAAGCTCTGAGAGTATTCGCTGAACCGATTATAACTCTGGCAAAAAATGGTTCTGATTCCGTAAATGCCAGAAAGAGGGTTTTCAGCAAGCTCGGGGACGAAGATGTCGTAAAAATTTTATTTGATAAAGTGGCTCCTTTATACAAAGATATTCCCGGAGGATATCTCCGAATAATGCTTGACAGACGAAGGAAAGGTGACGGAACTCAGTTAGCTGTAATTGAACTGACAAAAAGGACTATTTCGGATGATAAACTTTTGAAGATAGACACTGTAAGAGATACTTCATCAAAGACGAAAAAGAAAAAAATTGAAAAAAAAGAACCTTCGGCGAAAACAGAATTGACAAGTAAGAAAACTCATACGGGTACAGACGAAGAAAGAGAAGAAACGCGTTCGCGAACAGACGTGAAAAAACAAAAAGCAAAAACGGAACAAGAG
>Ga0265592_1000277_pt1 | contig 29191 bp, 36 predicted proteins | sample saktaG_7_FD_190141 | JGI IMG/M metagenome (GOLD analysis project Ga0265592, IMG submission 190141) | Saline water microbial communities from Sakinaw Lake, British Columbia, Canada - sak_2010_1_5_120m | ecosystem: Environmental > Aquatic > Non-marine Saline and Alkaline > Saline ... | reverse complement strand
AACAAAGCTGATGGTCTTGGCCAAGAAGATTTTTGTAGGCGCCGTAGTCGTCGGTAATGCCGATTTGGCGGGGATTGTTTTCGCCTTTTAAATCGCGGGCGTTGCCTTGGCCGCGGTTTTTGCCCAAAACAAATACCGCGTCATCGGTTTTGACACCGGCCATAATCCATGCGTAATTGCTGGCCGCGTTTTGATTAAAAACTTTGTAAGTTGTTTCATCAAAATGGGCTGCCGGATCATTTTGGATTTGTTGTTTCATTCTTTCAAACGCGGGAGTCAACAATTTGGAGTGTTCTTGCCAAATTGCCGAGATTTCTCCCGGGGAGATATCAATATCAGCGATGGTTTTTAGCAGGTCTTTGGTTTGATTGATCGATAACCGCAGAATAATCGTTGAATGGCAAACGAATTGTTTAAGGCTGGGGCCGAAATATACTTGGCTTGGCGATATCGGGATTGCCGATACCCGCTTTTTGCATTTGGGGCAGTATCCGGTTTGGACGTTTTGTTTTTCGATTTCTTTGAGGATTCTGTCCAGGAATGATAGCTCGATTTTGTATTGAGTGATTATTTTTTTGTCGGTAAGTCTTGCGCCGCAATCGGGGCAGCGATTGATTTTGTATTCTTTGGTATCGGTAATTTCGTCTTCATTGGGGATCGACTTGCGGTAGCTGTCGGCGGATCGGGGTTGTTTCCCGGTGTTTGCTTGACCGTCCTCGTTCGCATTGCCGCTGTCTTTCTTCTTGTTTTTCTTTTTGCCGAAAATCTTGATTTCCAAATCCTCAACCCTTAATTTTAGTTTCTCAATGATATCGGCCTGCATTATCACTATCTGCCGCAACTCTTGATTTTCCCGTTTTAATTCTTTGTTTGCGGTCTCCAGCTTTTCAATCCGTTCTTTGGCGGCAGAGTAAAGGTGCTCCACGTTTTGGAGGCGAATCAGGCGCTGTTTGATTTGTTGTTCGGTTAAGCGCATCATACGGCTTGATTTTTGCAATCATTGGGTCGGGTTGTCAAGTTTAGTTATCCCCAGTGAGTGGTTACCGCCACTTTATTTGACAAATAATCATTTCCGTGTTATGGTTATAATAGACCACAGGAAGGTTTGGCATGCGCCACCTTGCCTTTGGAGGTATATTAAATGAATAAAGCAGTAAGTATTTGTTTGTTGCTGGTGTTTCTTGCCAGCACGACCATGAGTGTGGATGCGCGTGAAGGAGGATATTTCTGCCTGGACAGAGTTCCCTATACCGTCACGTTCAATGGTGTGACAGTATCTGCCGCGATAGGGAACGAAGAAGCACACATTTACAAAATAAGTGTAAGTGCTTCCGACGAAGTATCTGTCTCTGTGGAGATAGCCGGCGTTTCACACACCATAACATTGAACCCAACAAACGGATTCAATAATTCCGCACTCTTCTACGGGAATTCAACCGATATGGTTAACTATTCCTGGTAGGCCCCTCTTTTTTTTCCTATTTTATTTATTGGAAACTGGATTGGGGCTTTTTTGTTATATTAATCTTTATATTTATCGCCCAAATGGCGGTTTTTTGATAGAATGATAGAATAAAACAAAAATCATAAATTAAAACAAACTATGAAAAATTTATCATGGTGGCTGGTTAAAATTGACCGCTTCGCGGCCTGGATTTTGCTGGCAACGTTCGTTTTATTCTTTATCAGCGGTTATGGCATTACCAAGGGAATTATTGACACAAAAATCGCGGCAAACTTGCATTCCAATATTCTGGCGCCTATCGGCCTGATCGCGTTTGCCATTCACACCTTTTTTGCCCTCCGCCTGGCATTGATGCGCTGGCGCAAATGGAACCGCGCGTCTTTGGCATCGCTGGTTTTAATCTATCTTGGATTTATAATTTTTTTTGCCTACATCGGATTTTTCTATCAAAAACCAACTTTTACAATCAAAAATGACGCAACCCAAACCACCGACGAGCCAACCGAAAAAACCTTCACTCTTGCGGAATTGACGGAATATGACGGCAAAAACGGCAACCCCGCCTACGTCGCCGTGGATGGAATCGTCTATGACGTAAGCACGGTTTTCGCAAACAGCACGCACTACGGCCACCTCGCCGGCCAAGAACTCACCACCGCGTTCTATTCCCGCCACATCAAAGATGAAATCACCAAATACCCAATTATTGGCATTCTCCAACCTTAATCACAATCTCGCATAGTTAATTCTGCGTGGGTCCGACCCACGCAAAAATACATGAGCATTAAAGTTGAACCATTTACGGTAGGCGATTATATCCACGCATATAATTGCGGCAACAAAAAGGCGCAAATATTTCTTGATAAATCAGATTATTGGCGCTTTCTGTGGTGTTTAAGATTTTTTAACGACCAAAGAAGTATTTATGACTTTTCCAAATGCTTGACGGATTTAGTTTACGAACAAAAAGAAATCTTGCAAAAATTGCGTGGGTCGGACCCACGCAAAGAAAATGCCTATCTGGACGGGCACAATACTTTTGAGTGGCGGAATGATGAATGGGGAGAGCAACAGCCATTAGTTCAAATAATATCTTATCATTTATCGCCAAACCATTTTCATTTATTTTTAAAAGAAATATTTCCCGGAGGAATTAGTAAATTGATGCAAAAAGTTGGCGGAGGATATACTGTTTATCGAAATCTAAAAAGCAAGGAAACTGGCAGGATATTCCAAGGAAAATATCGCGGCAAAACCATTAAAGATGAAAAATATTTCCAATATTTAGACGCATATATTCAAGTATGTAACCCTTTTGAACTTTTTGAGGGCGGGATATTGAACGCGGTTGATCATTTTGATGAAGCGTTTCAATTCGCATTGGATTATCCGTTTTGCAGTTTGGGCGAGTCGTTCGGAATACGTAATTTGGGCATTATTAACAGAGATTGCTTTGCCGATACGTTCAAAAACTTGGAAAATTATAAAGAATTTTGCCGTGATGCTTTAATCACGCGTAGTATCCGCGAGTTTTTGGGTAAACTAACAATAGAGTAGTTAAAAATGTTGCGTGGGTCCGACCCACGCAAAACCATATAAAGTAAATAATTAAACTATGGGAAAAATAATGAAAATTTTATTAACACTCTTGGCAATAATCTTGTTATCGCCGCATTTAGCGCAAGCAAGAGAAATAAGCAGAATTACCGATTGGTACGTCAATGATTTCCAAACGATAATACAAGTTCAAAAAGATTCGTCGCTGTTGATTGAGGAAAAGATTGTTGCCGATTGCGGCAACTTACCGGAAAAACACGGAATTTTCCGGATATTGCCTTTGCAGACCAAAACCGAAAACGGCATAATTAAAACATCAATTGATTTAATCAGTATCACTGATTTTTCCGGCAATAAAATTCCACATTCGGCAACTACGGATAATTTCAACCATACAATAACTTTCAAAATCGGCGACCCGAATAAGGCCGTACGCGGAGAAAACGAATACAAAATCACATATTCGGCAAAAAACGCGATCCGTTCGCAAAATAACAATTTTGACGAATTGTATTGGAATTTGTTGGGTAATTTTTGGGATCTGGAAATTGATAAATTTAGCACCGATATTATTTTCCCGGCCGGCATCAATCAATCCAACTCCCGAGTTTATCTTTATAGCGGCGATTTGGGGACAAATAAAAACCTTTTAGCGGATTATGAATGGACAAACGATAATGTTTTGCATATTAGATCAAAACAAACCTTAACGCCGCGGCAGGAAATTACCGCTTCAGTTGCTTTTCCGAAAGGAATAATTATTCCCCACAAACAGGGATTAGCTGAATTATATGGTAATTATATATGGCTTTTGATTCCAATCTTGGTTTTTATTCTGAGTTTTTGGATTTGGAATAAATACGGCAAAGACCCGCGAGTTGATAAAACCGTGATTCCGGAATTTGAAATCCCGGAAAATTTAACACCCATGGAAATGGGAATTATGATAAAGAATGGAAGTTTCTCGGATTCGTTGATTACCGCAACAATCGTGGACCTGGCAGTCAAGAAACATATAACCATTGAAGATATTCCCAAGAAGGGGATATTTGGCAAGCAAGATTTCCGCCTTAAGAAAACCGGCAATAAAACAAGCGCTCTCAACAAATCGGAATCAATCATGATTGATAAAATATTCGGATCAAACCCGGAAATTTTACTTTCAAAGCTGAAAAATAATTTCTACAAAGAACTGCCCGCGATTAAAAAAGCCGGGATTGAAAATTTAAAAAACAAAAACCTGATCTACGGCAAAGGATTGGCGTTGAAAGGATGGTTCATTTTTTTGGCGATGATAATGATTTTTGGAGGGTTTGCGATAATCGCCAAAGGAAATTTTTGGCTAGCGGTATCAATTATCGCCTCGGCAATAATTATCGGCGTTTTTGGAGTGTTAATGCCCAAGCGCACCCAATCCGGCGCCGAACTCAACTGGCGGATCAAAGGTTTTAAATTATATATGGAAACCGCGGAAATTTACCGCGCCCGATTCAACGAAAAGGAAAACATTTTTGAAAAATTTCTGCCCTATGCAATAATGTTTGGCATAACCAAACTTTGGATCAAAAAAATGGAAGAAATTTATGGCAAGGAATATTTTGCCGATTATCACCCGGGGTGGTATGTCGGTACAGCAATGGCGAACTTTAATGCCGACAGCTTTTCTTCGCAAATAAGCAATCTTTCAAGCGGAATCACTTCCAATATCGGGACAACATCCGGAGCTTCGGGAAGTGGCGGTGCGGGTGGAGGAGGGGGCGGTGGAGGAGGGGGCGGCTGGTAATGTTTTGCTGTTTTTTATGTTATAATGTTCTCACACAAACAAATAACCAAAATTATATGCAATACGACCAAAAGGGAAATGTGCTTGTTATTATATTGGCGGCATTGGGCATAACAATCGCGGCCGCGATTGGCGCCGGATGGATTGCCTATCAATCATATTCGTTGCCGCCGGTAAATAATGAACCCCAAATAGCCATTGAAAATAAAAATCATTCGCCGGAAAACCCCGACAGCGAGAAACCGCAATCTCCCGACATCGCCCCGGCTGAAGAACCGGCTGTTATCCAAGAGCCGATTCAAATCCAACCCGAAGAATCCGCTGTTGAGTTTGCGGAATATTCAATTGCCAATGATTCATCGCCAACGGTTGACGCCTCCAACCAGTTTGCGTTTGAATTGTACAACCAATATAAAGATACTAACGACAATGTGTTTTTCTCGCCATATAGCATATCATCGGCCCTGCAAATGACATATGAAGGCGCGCGCGGACAGACGGCAGAAGAAATGAAATCGGTTTTCCATTTCCCAAAAGAGAACCAAATCCGAATCGGCTCGTTTGCCAAATTATACGAACAAATCAATCCGCAGAACGCGAGCTACCAGCTTTCCACCGCCAACGCGCTTTGGGCGCAAAAGGATTATTCTTTTGACCAGAATTATTTAAAAACCGTGGAAACATACTATCATGGAAAAACAACAAACCTTGATTTTGCCAATCAATTGGAAGAGTCCCGCATCACGATCAACCAATGGGTGAGTGACAGAACCGCGCAAAAAATCCCTGAGCTTTTCGCTCCCGGATCGTTGGACCCCCTAACAAGGCTGGTGTTAACCAACGCGGTATATTTCAGGGGCAAATGGGCAACTCCGTTTGAAAAAGAAGCAACCCGGGAAAAAGATTTCGCCACGCTAAACGGCACAAAAACCAAATGCCAGATGATGAACAAACAGAAAAATTATAATTATACCGAAACCGCCGATTATCAAGTTTTGGAATTACCATATGAAAATAGCGATTTATCAATGATCGCGATTTTGCCCCAAGACGGAAAAATGGCATCTGTTGAAAACAGTTTAACGGCACAAAATTTTGCCACAATTAAAAACGTCTTAAAAACAGAATTGGTAAACGTTTCTTTGCCAAAATTCAAATTTGATACCTCATATAACATGAACGAAGCGCTTTCAACAATGGGAATGCCCGCCGCGTTTAATCCTGAAACTGCGGATTTTTCCGGAATGACAGGCAAATGCGATTTGTATATTGGTTTGGTGATCCACAAAGCGTATATTGATGTCTACGAAGAAGGCACCGAAGCCGCCGCGGCAACCGGAGTGGCAATGATAAGAGCCACCGCCACGCCCATGGCGCAACCGCAACCCAAGATTTTCAACGCGGATCATCCGTTTATTTTTGCCATCACACACAATAACACCGGCGCCATTCTTTTCATAGGCAAAGTAAATGATCCAAATAAGTGAAGCAAAGGTCGCACCTCGGCGATTACGCCGAGGAACGACCTTTTTGATTTTTTGTTTGCGGCGTTTTTTTGCCAAAAATATGGCTCTAATTGACGATTTAATTAATTCCGGCTACCTGAAGACTCCGCGCGTCATCGCGGCGTTTAAAGCCATTAAGCGCAAAGATTTTTTGCCCGCGGATTTGTCTCACCGGCACATTGCCGCCGAATTAGACGAAGCAATCTCAATAGGCTGGGCGCAAACCATTTCCCAGCCCGCAGTTGTTGCGTTTATGTTGGAATTGCTTGATCCGCGGCCCGGCCAAAAAATTCTGGACATCGGCTACGGTTCGGGATGGACCACCGCGCTTTTGACGCATATTGCCACTCAAAACGGCGCCAAAGGAAAAGTGGTGGCCATAGAAAGAATCAAACCGCTGGCGGAATTTGGCAAAGAAAACATCGCCAAATACGGCTTTGTCAAAACCCGCGCCATCCAGTGCGTGATCGGCGACGGATCGCAAGGCTACAAGCCGCAAGCACCCTACAATCGGATATTGGCATCGGCCGCGGCCGAAAAAATTCCCGATGCTTGGGAAAAGCAATTGGAAATCGGCGGAATTATTGTGGCGCCTGTTAAAACCGCGATTGTGAAAATTGAAAAAACCGGCGACAATATCTTTAATGAAAATCACTATGAAGGATTTGCATTCGTACCCTTGGTCCAGGGCACAAATAACGCATAATTCAAATAAAAAATATGAAAATTGAACTGAACCAAAAAACCATAGACGAGCTCGCAAAAGAAACCATTGAACCTTGCGTAACAATTTATATGCCGCTTTCAAAAACTCTCCGGCAAAAATCCGGCGATAAAGTAATGCTGGAAAATTTGCTTAAAATCGCGGCGAAAAAAATAACAGCCGGAAGCGGCAATCAAAATTATGTTCGAAAAATTCTTGAACCGGCGCGAATTTTAGCACAAGATCATTTCTTTTGGAAAACAAATGCCGCCGGCTTGGCATTTTTCATCGCCGCGCCCAAAATAATCCGCCATCTTGAATTGCCCTTGGCACCCAAGCAAAGCGTCTATGTCGGCAAGGGGTTTGACACCGCCCGCGCGTTGAGAATAATGGAAAAATGCCGCGAATTTTTCGTGCTAGCCACCAACAAAAACAATTTAACCCTTTGGGCCGCAAATTGCGGGTCAATAAACAAAATAGAAATCCGCGGCTTCCCCAAGCACACGAAGGATTTCTTGCCCGGGCGCGATCCGGAAAAAAACCTGCAAAGCCACGGCCGCGCGCCGATTGGAAAATCGGAAATATTCCACGGCCACGGAAAAGGAAAGGATACCGAAAAAGAACTCCTGCTGAAATATTTCAAAATGGCCGATAAAATAATTTATCGGTATTTAGCCAAAAAAACCGCGCCGCTGGTCTTTGCCGGCGTTGACGAAATTTTTTCAATATACCGCCGGGCAAATAATTACCCGCATCTTTTTAAAGATAATTTGAAAGGTAATTTTGAAAACGAGACTCCGGAAAACATACTGAAAAAATCCGCGCGCCTGTTGAAAAACGCCGCGCAATAGCGCCGCGTTTTTCATATTCTTTATAATCTTATGATTATATGATCTTATGATTAAATGATTAAATGCCTCACGAAAGCATTTTAACGCCAATCTCAGCGATCTTAAACCCCGCATAGACCATAAACGCGGCAAAAATAGACCAACAAACAGCATTAAGCATTTTGTTAATTGCGTCGGTCGGCAGCATATCGGCAATTGCTTGCTGTGTGGCAAGATTGATGCTTTCTTGCATTTGCGCCTGCAAATCCAAGTCTGGCGCGTTTTTATTTTCAACCGCGGCCGGGCCGGCTGGTGAAGATTTGAAAATCGCCGGAAATTCCGCTTGAGCGTTGAAATACCGATATGATGAATTTATCGTTGTGCCAATAACCGCCAAACCGACAGCCAGCAAAACCCAGCCAATAATAATTTTTGTATTCATAAAATTAAGCTCCAAGAACCAAGCGCCAAATCACAAAGTGAATTCTAATATTTAAAATTTAAATTTTAAATATTGAGATTTGAATATTGAATATTATTTGCCACCGCCAAAGGCGGGGGTCCCGCTGGAGGCGGAAATGCTTGAAATTTGGTTCTTGGTGCTTATTTTTGTTTATTTTGCCTCAAAAAATGCTTTATATGCCAGATATGCCGAATAGATATCGGCTTTTGACGCAATCTCAAACGGCGCGTGCATGGAAAACAACGCCGGCCCCATATCAACCACATCCACATTATAATGAGCCAAAAACATAGCTATCGTGCCACCGCCGCCAGCATCTATTTTACCCATCCCGCCAGTCTGCCAATTGACTTTGTTTTGGTTCAAAAATTTTCTTATAAACGCCATATATTCGGCAGTGGCTTCACTGGTATCATATTTACCATGATGCCCGCAATGTTTTTCAATCACCACGCCCGCGCCAATCCTGGCAGTATTTCCAGAATCAAAAACATCAGTATAATCCGGATCAAAAGCCACTGTTACATCAGCGGATATTGCTTTGGATAAGGTCAATGCATCACGCAAATAATTTTCGTTATGACTACCGTTCTCTAAGTAGATCAATTCACTGATAAAATCCGCCATAAAACTTGACGTAGCGCCCGTCACGCCCTCGCTACCTATTTCCTCCTTATCCAATAAAGCTACAACTAAAGGGTATTCTGATTTTGATTCAAAAAGCGCGCTCAATGTCCCATAAGCGCAAACTCGATCATCTTGCCCATAAGCCGCGATCATACTTCTATCAAAACCAAGGTCGCGGGAAAATCCTTGGGGAACCAGCTCTAAATCGGCCGAAACAAAATCTTCCTCAGTAACACCGTATTCTTTATTTAAAAGCGCGAGCAAATTCTTTTTTACCGGATTTTTATCATCCTTTTTCCGGGTGCCCATACCGGCCACAACCACATTCAAAGTTTCTCCGGGAACCGCTTCCTCCATCTTTCTTTCAAGCTGCGCTTTGGAAAGATGAGGAAGCAAGTCCGTAATCATAAAAACAGGATCTTGCGGTTTATCTCCGATTGAAATCTCAATTTTCAATCCATCTTGCTTAACAATCGTGCCATACATGGCTAACGGCAACGCAGTCCACTGATATTTTTTTATTCCGCCATAATAATGAGTTTTCAAGAACGCAATATGTTCGCTTTCAAATAAAGGGATAATTTTCAAGTCCAGGCGAGGAGAATCAATGTGCGCGAGAGCTATTCGCATCCCTTCTGAAATTTTTTTACTTCCCGGACGGGCTAAAACAATCGCCTTACCGCGATTGATTGAATAAACCGGCTTATTAAACCCTCTTTTTTCGCTTTCGCCAATGGTTTCTATTGATAAAAAGCCTGCTTTTTTGGCCGCAGCTTCAGCGAAAACAACCGCCTTACGCTCAGTTTTTGCCGCATCAAGAAATCCTTTATACTCTTCACAAAAATCAAATGCCTTTTTTATTGTCGCTTGATCCCAGATATCAAACGCGAATTTTTTTTCAAACATCAAATTCGGTTTGCCTTTTTTGCTTTGCTCTTTTTTGCTTTGCTCTTTTTTATCCATAAAAATTATGATATTATTTCACTGATATGTTTCCGTATATCCTAAAACTACCTCATTAAACCCAAAAAGTAAAATGAATAGCCGAATCAAATTGTTGCAAAAATGCCTGGCCGGCCAAAATTTGGACGCGTTAATCGTCACAAATCCGGCAAATATCTTTTATTTAACCGGCGTGAATAATTTTGATTCCGAAAAAGGATTTCTGCTGGCGGTTTTTCAAAATAAATGGCGCTTGGTTTCCTCTCTTTTTTACCAAAACCGGATTAACGACGTCGTGCCAAGCAAAAACATCATTTACGTGCCGCGCGGCAGGTCAATTTTGGAAAGCGCCGCCAAGACCATCGGCAATAAAAAGAATATTGGATTTGAACGGGAAGACATTTCCTATGCCCGTTTTGAAATATTTAAAAAGTCTCTGCGCGGGAAAAAACTGGTTCCTGTGTCCGGAATGATTGAACAATTTCGACAAATAAAAAGCGCCGAAGAAATCGCCCTCATTAAAAAAGCGGCGCGAATCACCGACAAAACTTTTGCTGAATTGATGAAATTGATCAAGCCGGGAGTTTCGGAATTATTTTTGAAGAGAAAAGTTTTGGAAATAATGCAGGATATGGGCGCCCAAGGATGCTCTTTTGATCCGATCGTTGCCGGCGGAAAGAATTCGGCCGATCCTCATTACGAGGGATCAAATAGAAAGATTAAGAAAGGGGAAATGGCAGTAATTGATATCGGCGCCCGTTATAAAAATTATTGCGCGGATATGACGCGTATGGTTTTTCTGGGCAAGGCAACAGAGAAATACAAAAATCTTTACCGAATTGTTTTGCAAACCCAGCAAAAATCGCTGGAAGAATGCTGCGTCGGCGCCTTGCCCGGGCAAGTTTTTGAAAATGCCGTCCAAAACTTCAAAACTTTTGGGCAAGATGAATTTTTCACCCACGGACTGGGGCACGGCACCGGAATCAATATCCATGAAGCGCCGAATCTATCGCCAAAAAGCGAAGGAGCCTTTAAAAACGGCATGGTTTTCACCGTGGAGCCCGGCTTGTATCACCCCGGATGGGGCGGCATTCGCATTGAAGATTTGTGTGTCTTGCAAAACGGCAAGTTGGAAATTTTGAGCAAAACTCAAAAAGAATTGATTGAGATTCCGCTATAATTACGATATAAAAATGAAAAGAAATTATTTTGTTTTTTTGGTTTTGGCAATAGGCGCAATTATCGCGGCCGGTTTCTGGGAATCGCGCAAAACCTTGCCCGCGATCACGCCAGATATCCAAGATAATGAAATCGCTACTTCAACCGCGGCAACAAATGAAAACGATCAAATCCCCGTCTCGGACGCTATCACCACCTTTGAAGAATGCATGGCCGCCGGGAAAGAAGTGATCGGTGAAAAACCCAACCGCCGATGCATCATCAATGACGATCTGGCATACATTGAAATTGAAACCTGCGAAACGCCCGCTGGAGAATCAATGAACATTTTTGAAGCGCGGCAAATTTTTGAAAGGGGAAAATGCTCGTGGGAAGGAAGCGAAAAAGAAACTCATCTGTGCAACCAAGAAACCGGCGCGTGGGAAATCAGCATTATTGCTTACCGAAAAAATTGCGAAGCATTCTGCATAATCAACGTTGCCACAAAAGAAGCAGAAGTTGAATGGCGCTGCGATTAGAACCATTTCATATAAAAATCATAAAAAAAACCGCGCCTCGTTAAGCACGGTTTCGTTTATTACCTCCGCTATTGACAAAATCCAATCTTTATGTATAATAAAGGACAGGTGGATCACTTGGACAAAAAAAAGCTAAGGAAGGGGCTTATCGAGTGGATATGCAGAATTTTTATTGTATTATCATTATCGATAGCCCTCGCAGCTACATACTCTGACGAGATAAATCTCGCCAAAGAGTTGCTGTGGAATATTTGCTCTATTGGTGGAATGCTCCTTATTGTCGTTATTACCGCAAGGCACATAAAACGACAAGGTGGAATAGGTACCGATATTGTTATAGCGACTTTTATAATACTGCTCGCATTAAGGCTTGCAATAGTATTATCGGAGATATTTTATTCAACGATAGATAATTTGCAGGAATTAATGGCAGTAGAGAATGCTACCACAATATTCATAGGAGCTTTGTTTGTAGTTATGTTGTTTGTGCTAGGCGCAGACAACATATATCAACGACATCAAAGACGGCAAGGCGCGGGTGAGTGAGATAATCTCATTTGCCCTTTTTTTATACAAACGCGGGTTTGGTGTATAATGGGATTATGGAGCATCAAGATCAATCAAACTTCTTTGACGCCGCGCCGCTTTCGGTGGCGCAATTCATTGGCCAGATCAACGCAAAGATCAAGCCGATAAACGCCAAAATAATCGGCGAAGTAAGCGAAGCAAAACCCGGCCCAACCGGTCATGTTTATTTTTCATTAAAAGATGAAAACGGCGGCGCGGTGATTCCCTGCGCCATTTGGAAATCGCGTTATAATCTTTTCGGCATTGAGCTCAAAGTCGGAATGAAAATAATCGCAACAGGGCACTGCGAAATCTATCCGCCATCGGGACGGCTTTCTTTTATTTGCGATTCAATTGAACTCTCGGGCGTTGGCGCGCTCAAAGCTGCCTATGACCGGCTTTTCAAAAAGCTTGAAAGCGAGGGCTTGTTTGCCGCCAAAAAAAAACGCCCCATTCCGCGGTTCGCCCGCAAAATCGGCATTATCACGTCGCGCCAAGGCGCGGTGATTCATGATTTTTTGAACAACATCGGCAAATTCGGATTTCAAATTGAATTCATTGATTCGCGCGTGGAAGGCCAACTGGCCGCCGAAGATCTGCTGGCGGCAATAAAAACTTTCAAAAAGCGCAAAGTGGAAGTTTTGGTGGTGATGCGCGGCGGCGGATCTTTGGAGGCAATGATGGCGTTTAACAACGAATTTGTAACGCGCGCGATCGCCGCGTTTCCGGCGCCGGTGATCGCGGCCATCGGGCACGACAAGGATGTGCCGCTGGCGGCAATGGCCGCCGACGCGGCGGTTTCCACGCCCACCGCCGCGGCAAATCTTTTGACAAGTTCCTGGCAAGAAATATTCCGTGCCTTGGACCATTATGAAAACATCATTTTCGGCAGCTATAAAAAGAATTTGGAACAAAACAAATCTGAATTGGCGCGGCGCGTCCAAATTCTGGCGAATTTCAAGTTTATTCTCGGCGACACGAAACGCCGCCTTGAATCAATAATAACAAAAGCAATCGCGGCGATGGAAAATGGAATTTTAGCGGCAAAACAAAATATCGCTCATTGGCAAATCTTGATAGAATCGCATGACCCGAACCGCCAACTAAAACTGGGATATGCTATCGCCAAAATTAACGGTAAAATCATAAAAAGCATCAAACATGCAAAAGTGGGGCAAGACTTGGACATCATCCTTGGCGATGGTATAATCAATTCAAACATCAAAAAAATATATGACCGCAAAAAAGAAAATTGAAAACGGAAATCAACTCTCCCAAAACGGGAAAAGTTTGAGCGACAATTTAAAAGATCTTGCCGAAATTTCGGCTTGGTTTTCGGGCCAAAGCGAGCTTGATGTTGAGTCAGGGCTGGAAAAAGTGAAAACTGCCGCGACATTGATAAAATCCAGCAAAGAAAAGCTGGATCGGCTGGAAAACGAATTCAAAGAAATTGAAAAAGATTTCTCCGCAACTCCCGACAATAACAACTAATAACGGATTATAAAAATTTGATATAGGGACCACAAAATCATAACTAAAATATGGATAAGAGTATAATCCAATTTAATACCCAAGTATGGAAAGAAGGGGAGATGTATGTTTCCTATGCGCCCCAACTGGATGTGTCGTCTTGCGGCAAAACCATCGACGAAGCAAAAAAAATATCAAAGAAGCGGTTAGTTTGTTTATCTCCGAAGCCCAAAAAATTGGCACCCTTGATCAAATTTTTGATTTACCACCAAAAACCTCATGAGGATGTGCGATATGGACAGAAAAACATATTTTGATTTATTGTTTAAATGTTAAAAGTCGCCAAAAAGGCGATTTTTTATAAAAAAAGAGATGGCCATATTTGGTCATCATAATTGGTCATAAGGTGTAAGGATAAGCAAACCAGCTCATTGGTCCACCACAATCACATTTTGTTCCGTTGCGCTCTTCCGGATATTTTTTATGGCATTTTCGGCATTCTAAAGACCAATGATATGGTGTGCCATATGGAACGATTGTCGGATGCGGCATGCAATAAACATAAGATAAAATAGTTACTAATTCAAGTGCCATTATTAATTACTGATTTACTAGTCGCTGATTACTGGTTACTCACTACTCATTACTACCTGACTTGCCCGCCGCAGGCGATTGAGTCGTCAACGCGCAGAGGGAAGTGGTTTTCTTCGTCGCCGGCAACCAGCATCATTCCCTGGCTAACGCCCTCGCCCAGCTTGCGCTCGGCCAAATTGACGATGAAAACATATTTATTGCCGATCAACTCCGAAAAATTCACGAATTTGCGAATACCCGCGAAGATCACGCGTTCGCCGATCTCTTCGCCAAAATCAATTTTCATCTCAATCAACTTGTTGCTCCATTCCGGCGCTGACGCTTCAACCACCTTGCCAACCCGCAAATCCAATTTCTCAAAATCATTATATTCAATTATCGATTTCATAAATTATTTGTTATAATTATAATAAAATAACACAAAAACTATGGAAAATGAAATTTACAAACTGCCGGAATTGCCATATGCATATAACGCACTGGCACCGCACATTTCTGAAGAACAATTAACAGTCCACCATCAAAAACACCATCAGGCCTATGTTAACGGTGCCAACGCGCTGATAACGGCATTGGCGCTCGCGCGGCAAAATAATACTACCCACGACAACAAAGCCGTGGCAAAAGAATTGTCGTTCCAATTATCCGGCCATATTTTGCACTCGCTTTTCTGGAAAAATTTGCGGCCGAATGCCGCCGGCGGCAAAAATGAGCCGGTCGGTAAAATCGCCGAGTTAATCAACGAACAATTCAAAAACTATGATCGTTTTCGGCAAGAATTTTCGCAACTGGCCGCAACTGTTGAGGGTAGCGGCTGGGCGGCGCTGGCATTTTGCCCGAAAACTAAAAATCTTTTGTTGCTACAAATTGAAAAACACAACGCGAATTTAATTCCGGAATATCCGCTATTGCTGGTTTTGGATGTTTTTGAACACGCCTATTATTTGGATTACAAGAATGAACGCACCAAATTCATTGCCACATTTTGGAACATTGTCAACTGGCAAGAAGTTAACCGCCGCCTGCAACTCGCCTAACTTAATCCGCCGCGCCACCCTTGACAAGTTTTTCTTTTTATGCTAGGGTTTCCTCGGTGATCGTATGAAAAAGGCTATAATAGGAATAGGATTGGCGGTTTTGATGCTTTGCATCATCAGCGCCAGCGCCGTAACTCCCGTTCCTCTGGGACGGGTAATGAACGAAAGAGCCGGAAACACCCCTGCCGTAGATCCCGGTAATGCCAAAGCGGTATTCGCCATCGGATCAATGGGTGCGCCGCAAGAAGTTAAAAACCTCAATGGCTTGGTTGGTCAAGGTGATGCTCAAACAAGAGCAAATCAGATCATAGAAGAAGTCATGAGCAAAAAAGCGTCTTCCTCAATTGGTCCCTATAGCTCTGGCTATACGGGATCAATGGAAACTCCGGCGCAGGCCCAATCAGCCGCCCAGGGTCGTGGCAATTCTATGCCAACTGCAACGCAAGCCCTGGCAATGTCCAATCAGGGCAACCACAACTGGTAGTAGATGATTTATCGTCTGCTACTCTTTTTTTATATACGCGCTTGGCACTTTTATATTACTTTGTTCCATCTTGTTTTTAATACCCCGCCACGGGGCTTGACAATATTTTTTAATTGTGCTAGAGTTCATCCGTTCAGCCAACCCTTGACAAAAACAATCAAGGTGCTAGGTTGAAAATACGCTTGACAATTCGGATAATTTTCCGCATTGTGGAACGCAACGTTCATCAAAAGTAAATAGGAGCGAAGAGATGAGAAAGATAGCAGCAATACTACTGTGCCTATTTGGCATGGTAATAGGAACAGCATTTGCGGCAACTCCGACCGTGGATGTTAATGTCGGAAACTACATCAACGCCAAAAATGTCGGCAGCATGGGAGCGATGCAGACAAACAACGTCAACGTCCAGATGGCTTCAGGAAAAGCTGATATCACAGCAGTTAACGGATTTTCCGGAAAGAACATCGGATTTACCTGTCTTGACCAGGATAACCAAATCTATGGTAAGATAGGACCGGAAAGTTGACCATCAACGCCGAGAACGGAGCCGAGTTGAAAAACGGATGCTGGGCCAATATCGACCAGCAGAATAAGGTCTCTGGATACGCCGTGAAAGGCGACACGGCCTTTAATAAGGTCAATTACGCGGGCATCAATAGAGTCGGATGGGTGGACATCACCCAGAAAAATATTGATGTAATTGACCCTGAAGGTAAAATCGAGGTGGAGGATTATAACTCAGTCTCGATCAGAAACGCCTTCTACGCCAATGTCGACCAGAGCAATCAGGTGACAATTGGAACCCAAGGACCAAAGACGAGTGTGCTGGCGAGCAACTACCTGGAGACGAAGAATGTTTTCACTACTACCGCCGTACAGAAGAATACAGCGAACATATTCTTTAAGGGCACAGCCAAGGTAGAGATGTACAACCAGCATGACGCAATAAGGAACTGTTTCACAGACACCACACAGCATAGCTCTCTCACCGGTGCCTTGAAAGGCACCACTCCGAACTTGGACGTTGATGGCTACAACAGCTTCAACCCCAAAAATGTATGGAGCTCAGCAATCGACCAAGACTGGAAGGTTGTCGTTCATTAGGCATATCCTTGGATATGCCACCACTCAATTTATTTTTAGAGTGGTCTTTTTTTACCTTGTCTTTTAGTAACCACTCACTGGGGATAACTAAACTGTCATTTAATAATAGTAATGTCATAGTGCGGTGATAATAGAAATGTCATACCTCGCGGTATGATGGGATTAATAATTAATAATCTCATCAACCATGGAAAAAGAAATTATCGGTATGACGCAAAAAGATTTAGCAAGATACCAAGTGATCAAGAATTTGATTGCCAAAAGGAATTATCAAATCTGGACGCGATATTCTCGGTTCAGTCAATCCGGCAAGTGAAAAACGACTTTACCATTCAGTTCAAATATCAATTAAGCAAAGAACAGCCGGCGACAGTCCGGCGCCAAGAAAAAGTGCTCATTGAGGAGCGGCTTGATGGGTCGCTGGCGATCAGACTGCGCGGCAAATATTTAAACTTCAAGCTCCTGCCGGCCAAGCCGCAAAAGGCGGCTGAGCCACTACCGGCGGCGATTGCGGCAAGCAAGGCGCATACTCCGACACCAAACCATCCCTGGCGCGGAAAGTTTGCCAAGGAAGAAGAGCATGAAAAGGTATTTTCTTAAAAGCAAACTTTTCTAAAAATTTTTCCAAGTATGACATTTCTATTATCATTTGACAATTTGACAGTTTACTCTTGACAAATTTAGGGTATCGTGATACGTTTGCAATCAGTTCAACGCGCATATGCATGCAATCATGCGTATGTAGAATATAAAAACTCGGAGGAAACCAGGATGGAATCGAAATGGATGATTGCGACGATATTTGCCGCAATGTTAGCATGCTGTTGTATGGCAACGGCATGCAACACGGAAGATGAATGCGGGTGCAATGTGAAGGTTAACGTCTTCACTTACGTCGAGGTAGCGTGTGAAGGCGGCAACTGCAACGGCGGCAATGGCGGCGAGAACGGAAACGGGGACAATGGTGGAGAAGCCGGCGGGAACGGCGGCGGAGCAACCCAGGGAGATTTAATTCCCAATTATTACAACGGAGGGCGCAACGGGATAGGCGTCACTGGCGTAGTTAATAGCCAATGGGAAAATCCCGCTCCCAGGATCGGCCTGGGGTCAGTTGAAGTCAAGGAAGGATGCGAGAGCACCATCCTTGTGGGCGTTCTCAGCACAGGGCTAAGTAGAGCCCCTATCGGCCTGTGGTCGATTGTAGTGGAAGCACAGGACGAGTGCTTTAATGTTGTCGCCGCGGAAAAATACTTGATTCCGCACGACACCAACCTGCCGGCGGGCAAAATTGATGCTAGCGGAGCAACGATTCCCGGATTCAAAATCTTTCCGGTCAAAGCATCCGGCGCTTATTACAGCGTCAAATTGATTGATCCTGACGGCAACCAGATGGACCACATTAACTACGTCACAGGCGATGGGCTGAAAATATTCAGCCTTGCCGATGGTATGTGGATAGAAACCTCATACTCAACCAGGGATATCGGCCATTCCTTGAACTTTTAGAGATACATAGCTATCCTTACACAGGGTAGCACTTTTTTTATATTTTTTTCTTTTTTATGATTTTATGTTTATTATATGATTAAATGTTTATATATTTAAACGGTTATATGATTTACTCTTGTGATTGCGCGGATTATGGTGTAAATTGAATCTGTTTGATTCAACAACCGACTAAAACCGATTAATATGAGTTTTTTTAACACACTAAAAGAAAAAGGAGGTTCCAAAAACTACTGGCCTTTAATGATTGCGATCACCGCTTTGGCAAGTTTTACCCTCGGAAACTGGACAGCAATATCAAGTTGCCCGAAACTTCCTCCCGCCGATGCCGATTTGTCGCTTTTCTGGGAAACATGGCACACTTTGGAAGAAAATTTTGTGGATAAAAGCCAAATTGATCACAAAAAAATGATCTATGGGGCGATATCGGGCATGGTAAGTTCCTTGGATGATCCCTATACCGCGTTTTTTGATCCCGCCGACGCCAAAAAATTTCTAGAAGACACCTCCGGATCTTTTGAAGGCGTGGGGATGGAAATCGGCATCAAAGAAAATCAATTGCGCGCGGTAACTCCTTTGGAAAATACGCCGGCACAGCTTGCCGGAATTCGCCCCGGGGACGCTATTGTCCAAATTGACGGCAAGTCAACCGCCGGCATTACCACCGACGAAGCCGTAAATCTTATCAGAGGCCCAAAAGGCACCGAGGTGGTTTTAACAATATTCCGGGAAGATTGGAAAGAAACAAAAGATTTTGCAATCATTCGCGACGTAATCAAGGTTCCTTCCCTTAAATGGGAAATCAAGGACGGCGATGTCGCCTACATACAGCTTTACCAATTCACCGAAAAAGCCGGTGGCGATTTCAAGGCCGCGGCAGTTGACATCATCAACAGCCCTGCCAAATCAATCGTGCTTGATTTGCGCAATAATCCGGGGGGGTATCTTTCGGTGGCGCAAGACATTGCCGGATGGTTTTTGAAAAAAGGACAAATTGTCACCCGCGAAAACATGGGCGGTGAAAATCCGGAGATAGAACACAAATCCAATGGTCCGTCGTTGCTGGAAAAATATCCAACCACGGTGATCATTAATGAAGGATCAGCCTCCGCGTCGGAAATTTTGGCAGGCGCTTTGCGCGATAATCGCCAAATCCAACTGATAGGCGAGCAATCATTCGGCAAGGGATCGGTGCAACAATTAATACCTCTCAAAAGCGACGCTTCGCTGAAAGTGACCATTGCCAAATGGCTAACTCCCAACGGCGACCAAATCAATGAAAAAGGGTTATCTCCGGACGTGGAGGTGAAAACCGCCGCCGAAGACGAAGAAAAAGAAAGCGATCCCCAACTGGACAGAGCCATTGAAATTGTAAAAAATTTAAGGTAGAATAAGCTATTGAAACATACAAACATAAAAACATTTAATCATTCAAACATTTAATCATTTATTTTAAATTTATGATTATATGATTTAATGATTACAATGGTTATATAATTCAGTTATGAAGGTAATATTACTACAAGACATTGAAAAATTGGGAAATAAATTTGAAGTAAAAGATGTCGCCGACGGATTTGCCAAAAATCACCTCTTGCCCAAAAAAATGGCGCAAATCGCCACAAAAAACGCGTTGATCTGGGCGCAGACCCAGCGCGAGATAGCGGCCAAGGCCACCGAAAACGAACTGCAAGAAATCCAAGCGAAAGCCGGCGCCTTGGACGGACGCGAATTTGCCATGGAAGTCAAAGTTGGAGAACAAAACCAGCTGTTTGAATCCATCACCAGCCAAAAGATTGCCGAAAAGTTAAAAGAAGACGATTTCAATATTGACAAAAAGCAAATTACCTTAAAAGATCCGATCAAAGAATTGGGAGAGCATCAAATAAAAATAAATTTCCCTCACAACCTGGAAGCCGAAATCAAATTGGTCGTAAGCGCCGAGTGATTTTAACGCCCCGCCCCCCCCAAAGAGCGGGGCTTGTTTAAAATACCAAATATCAAATCCTAAATCCTAAATAATTTCAAAATTCAAATATTGAAATTCAAAACAAAGCTATTTTGAATTTGGAATTTTGATGTTTGGATTTATTTGGAATTTAGAATTTTAGAATTTTAATTCTATGACAAAATACATATTTGTGGCCGGGGGAGTGATGTCTTCCATCGGCAAAGGCATCACCACCGCCTCCATCGGTAAAATTTTAAAAAGCAAGGGGTTTGCCGTTACGGCGGTAAAATTTGATCCCTACATCAACGTTGACGCCGGCACGATGAACCCGATAGAGCACGGCGAGGTTTTCGTAACCGATGACGGCACCGAATGCGACCAGGATGTGGGCAATTACGAACGCTTTTTGGATGAAAATTTAAGCTCGGCCAATTATGCCACCACCGGAAAAGTCTATCTTTCAGTGATTGAGCGCGAACGCAATTTGGGATATGACGGCAAGTGCGTGGAGGTTGTTCCCGATATCCCCAATGAAGTTATCCGGCGCATCAACAAGGCCGCCAAAACCGCCAAAGCGGATTTCGTGGTAATTGAAATCGGGGGCACGGTGGGCGAATATCAAAATATGCTTTTTTTGGAAGCCGCGCGGATGCTGAAATTAAAAAATCCAAAAAGCGTTGTTTTTGTTCTTGTAGGTTATTTGCCAGTGCCGGCAATGGTGGGAGAAATGAAAACCAAGCCGGTGCAAAATGCCTGCAAACAGCTCAATTCCGCGGGCATCCAGCCGGATTTCATCATCGGCCGCTCAACCCAGCCGCTGGACAATCCGCGCAAAGAAAAAATTTCCATTTTCTGCAATGTTAACGCGCAAGATGTGATTTCCGCGCCGGACGCAAAAAGCATCTATCAAGTGCCGCTGGATTTCGCCGCCGAGAATCTGGGCAACCGGATTCTGGCCAAATTCAAAACGCGAACGCGCGAAAACAGCCTGGGTGACTGGAAAAAGTTAGTTGATACAATCAATGGCGCGGTCAAGCCGGTAAAAATCGGCATCGTGGGAAAATATTTTGAATCAGGAAAGTTCACGCTTATGGATTCATATATTTCCGTGATTGAGTCTGTCAAACACGCGGCTTGGTTTTGCGGCAGATTGCCTGAAATCACATGGCTTTCATCGGAAAACTACCAACAAGATCCCGAAAATTTAAAAGAGCTTGAACAATACGACGGAATTATTATTCCCGGAGGATTCGGCAATCGCGGTGTTGAAGGCAAAATTAAGGCGATTCAACATTGCCGCGAGAACAACATTCCCTTTTTGGGCCTGTGCTTGGGAATGCAACTGGCCACCATTGAATTTGCCCGCAATGTTTGCGGATTGGAATCCGCCACTTCAACCGAATTCAATCCAAAAGCCAAACAACCGGTGATTGATTTGATTCCCGAACAGCGCCAATTGTTGAAAACCAAAAAACTGGGGGCAACGATGCGCCTGGGAGCTTATGATTGCGAATTGAAACAAGGTTCGCGGGCATGGGAAGCATATGGAAAAACAGAAATGATTTCCGAACGCCACCGCCACCGCTACGAACTGAACAACGATTACCGCCAAATTTTGCAAGATAACGGCTTGATAATTTCGGGAAATAATCCCCAAAAAAATCTGGCGGAAATTATTGAATTGAAAAATCATCCGTTTTTCATGGCAAGCCAATTCCATCCGGAATTCAAGTCCCGACCCCAAAAACCCCACCCGCTGTTTGCCGAATTTATCAAAGCATCCATATAGCATTTCCGCATTTTAAAGGTCGTTCCTCGCTGTAATCGGCGAGATGCTACCTTGTCAAACTGCGTCTTATTTGTTTGAAAATTGAATCGCGGAAGATTGAAATTTGGTTCTTGAAACTTAATTCAAGCAAAAACAAAAAAGCATCTCTCGCGAGGTGCTTTTTGATGCCAAAATTTTTAATTTTGATTTTTCAATTTTTATTTTTCTATCACTTCCGCCACTTTTGCCATCCTTTGCGTGCCGGAAAAATTCACCTTGCGAATTTGGCGGAATTTCACCGTGCCAGCCGCAACCGCGTAAAGAGTGTCATCTTTGCCTATTTTCACGTTTTTTCCGGGCAAAATGCGTGAACCGCGCTGGCGCACAATCACGCTACCGATTTTAGCCGGCTGGCCGTCATAGAGCTTCACGCCCAAAAATTTCGGATTTGAATCGCGGCCCAACTTTGTTCCGCCGGTATTTTTTGTCTTTGCCATAATTTTGTATTTGTATTTTGCATTTTAAAGGTCGTTCCTCGGCGAAGCGTTAGCGAAGCAGAGGCGCTACCTTGGCAAATTGCATCTTGAATTTAATGTTTATTTTCCCAAACTTATTTTTTCAAACAACACTCCATTTATAGCGCAAATCTTGCTTTTTGTCAAAACCAAAGTTAAAATCCTTTATATGAAAATTGCGATTGTGGGGGCCGGGGTCTGCGGCCTGTATCTGGCAAAAAATCTTGCGGAAAGAAAACATTCGGTGATGGTTTTTGAAAAAAATAAAACCATTGGAAAACTTTGCTGTTCGGGATTGTTTTCCGCGCGGCTCTTTGATTTTATTCCCGAAGCCCGCGGTTTGGCAACAAACCAGATCAATTCGTGCGCCATCAATTTTCCAAAAAAAACGGTAAAGTTGCGTTTCGCCCAGCCTTTTTTTGTGATGGAACACTCCCAATTGGATCTGTTGGCCGCCGCGCTGGCAACCCAAGCCGGCGCAGATATCCGCGTTGACCAAAACATTGATTTTGCAAAACTGGAAAAATTATCGTCCGAATATGATCGCATAATCGGTTGCGACGGCGCTCTTTCAACCGTGCGCGATTATCTTTGCGGGGATTGCGTGGGTCCGACCCACGCAAAATCAACTGGCAGAGGCGAGAATCCAAGGTTTTGGTTGGGAATACAGGGGTTTGAGAAAAAACAAGACGATTCGGATTTTGTCCAAACTTGGGCAACAAAAAACGGATTTTTGTGGCAAATTCCACGCGGGCAAGACGTTGAATGGGGAATTATGGAAAAACCGAATGTAGCGCCAAAATTATTCAATGAATTTGTCGCAGAAAAAAACATCAAACTTCATAATTTGAAATCCGCGATTATCCCGCAAGGACTCGTTTTGCCCAAAGACGAAAATATCACTTTGTGCGGCGATGCCAGCGGATTAACCAAGCCATGGTCGGGCGGCGGCGTGGTTTGGAATTTAACACAAGCCGGCATTCTCTTGCAAAATTTCCCAAATTTTCTAAAATACAGGAAAGACGCCTTGCGCTTTTTTAATTTGCGCTTGCTCACCGGAAAGATGGCAAAATTTTGCGCCTATACCGCTGGATTTCATTTCCCGTGGCTAATCCCGCAAAACGTGAATCTGGACAGCGACTATCTGCTAAAATTCAAAAAGAATGGAAAAACAACCTAATTTGCCGCGCCATGTCGGCCTGATCACCGACGGTAACCGGCGCTGGGCGCACGAAAAAGGATTGCCGTCGTTTGAAGGGCATCGCCAGGGATGTGAAGCCGGGAAAAACATACTTCAAGCCGCTTACAACATAGGCATAAAGGAATTTACTGCATGGGCATTCTCAACCGAGAATTGGAACAGATCCGAAAAAGAAATCAACTATTTGATGAATCTTTTCGAAAAATGGCTCAATGATTCGTTAAAGAGATACAAGGATAAAAATGTTAAAATTCGCGTCGTTGGACAAAAATGGAAAGTGCCAAAATCATTTCAAAAAGTTATCACAAAAGCCGAACAAGAAACCGCGAACAATTCCGGAATGATATTTAACATGGCTCTAAGTTATGGCGGACGCGACGAAATCGTACAAGGAATTAAAAAAATCATTGAAAAAAACATCAAACCGCAAGATATCAACGAGCAAACGGTTTCGGAAAACCTTTGGCTTCCGGACATTGATTTGATAATCCGCACCGGCGGAGAACAGCGGCTTTCGGGATTTTTGGCCTGGCAAGCAACCTATGCCGAACTTTTTTTCGTTAAAAAATATCTGCCGGATTTCACCCCGGAAGATTTCAATCAAATTTTAATCAAATACGGCCGGCGCCAGCGGCGATTTGGAAAATAATCAATATGGACATAACTATCATCAAAATCGGCGGATCGGTGATCACAAAAAAGGAAAGCGACAAACCGAAGATCAACGCCGGCAACATCGGAAAAATCGGCGACCTGCTCCAAAAATTTCAGCAGCCCTATGTTTTGGTTCATGGAGTCGGATCGTTTGGGCATCCGATAGTTAAAAAAACCGGCATTGACAAAAGCGTTATCAGCCAGGATCAGATATTGGCTTTCGCCAAAACCCAAAAACTGCAAAACGAATTGAATTGCGCGGTATGTGAAAAATTGATTAAAAAAGGAATCCCGGCATTCCCGGCGCAAGTATCAAGCCATGCGGTTCTGGAACGGGGAAGGCTGGTTTCAATGGAAACCGAAACAATAACCGGCCTTTTGCGGCTGAAAATGGTTCCCGTGGGTTATGGCGTGCCGGCTTATGACAGGGCGTGGGGATCGGCAATTCTTTCCGGCGATCAAATCACCCCTTATCTGGCCAAAAAAATAGGCGCAAAAAGAATCATTGAAGTGAGCGATGTTGAAGGAATATTCACCACCAATCCCAAAACCAAAAAAAACGCACGGCTCATATCCAAAATCAACGCAGACAATTACAAAGAAATTGAAAAATGCCTTTCGGGAAGCACCGCCGCCGATGTCACCGGAGGAATGAAGCAAAAATACGTTGAACTAATTAGCGCCGCTCAAACCGGCATCGTCTGCCAAATCGTGGACATCAAACACTTCAAAGACGCGCTGGAAGGCAAGCCCTGCGGCACAATTATTGATTTGCGCGCACAAAAACAATAATCTTAAAATATGCAAATAGTTGGCAAAACGCAAAGGAAAAAATTCAAAAACAGCGATTGTTGCACCGCGTTTGAATATCCAATGAACGATAGCGATATCAATGGCGCGATAATTGAATTATCGGGAAGGTATCCAAAAAATGGTTTTGCCGTTAATGAAATTTGCAAAGAAATGGGCTATGTGATTTCCGGCTCCGGCAAGATTGTGGTTAAAAACAAGGAATATTTGATTGCCGAAGGCGATTTGATATTAATACAGCCTAACGAAAAATTCTATTGGCAGGGAAATATGAAAATGTTTATGCCTTGCGCGCCAGCTTGGACGCCCGAACAACACAGAATTATCGAATAAATAAAACTGCTCTTTCTTGTTTTTTGCCGAAAAAAAGAGCTATCCATTTGATTTTTTGCCAAAAAAAGGTTAGTCTGAAAACAGAGCTTATCTAAAGCGGGCGCGTTTGGCGCCTCTTTTCGCAAATAACCTTCATTTTTCAAAACAATTAATCAATTTAGATATGAATAATTTTGACAAAAATTGGAAAAACGCGAAAGAAAATATTTTCCGCCTTGAAGGGCGGGAGATATATTGCATTCCGGGGGACTGGGAAAGTTTTGAAAAATGGAAAGAAAAAGATCTTGGATACAAACGGGGAAAAGAATGGCAAAAATGGATAAAATCGTTAAAAAGCGCGCAAACAAAAGGAATCGCCGTCCAGCGAATAAGGGTTGTTCCGAAACAATTGCCGGATTATATCAAATACGAAATTGACTCATGGCAGGAATTTTCCGTTAAAAACGGCGAGCAAATATTTTTCTTGGACGAAGATGAATATCAAAGAGCCGTTAGCGAATCCGGATTTGAGGCCAAAGATTTTTGGCTTTTTGACGATGAGCGATTGCTGATTTTCAACTACAACAAAAACAACCAATTCACCGGCGACATACAAATCGCCGACAATGGAATGATAAACAGATATCGCGAAATGAAACGCAAATTATTGAAACAATCAACGCCAATGGACTCGTTTATCAAAAAATTGTGAACCTCTCCCCGCGCAACAATTCCTTTCAAAATCTTCCTCCAAACTCAAAATTAACGCCGCGTTTTTGCTAATCTGCCATGAGTTGAACCTATGGCAGATTTGTTTTAAATTTTTTGATTGAAAAATAAAGCGAAAGGAGGTAAAAATAAATTGAAGAAGCAACAAAAGTATCCGGAAGGTTAGACCCTTTTGGAATTTAAATTATAAAAAATATGATCCAAACTGAAAACACCAAAGAAAAAATTCGGGAAGCGGTGCGGGAATTCAAAGCGCTTGACCACGCCGCCCTTCTGAAGGTTAATGTTTACGAGCCAACGATCAGCCATCGGATCGCGGTGTATTTGGGAAATTTGTTTCCCGGACTAAACGTTGATTGCGAATACAGCCAAAATTTATCGGGCACAAAAAAAGCCGGCCTCGCAAACAAAATCCGGCCGGATATTATTATCCATAAAAGATTGAGTCAAGATAATTGCATAATTTTTGAAATCAAAAAAAGCGGCAAAGGCAGCCAAAAAGCCGCCGCCGACATTCAAAAATTGGAAGGCGCGGTGGGCGACAACCTTGGTTATGATTTGGGAGTTTTCATCGGCATCCTGAAACGCCGCGTTGATATCTGCTGGATTGAAAAAAATAACGGCATTTTAACCAAAAATTGCGAAATCATCTAATAAACCGCCATGAATAAGAAAATTATTTGTTTTGGTTTTTTAGTATATTAAGTTGACATGGTTACCGTTGAAACAAAAAATAATTTACCCAAGGAAGTAGAGGTAAAAGAATTTTTGGAGAAAGCACTGGCAAAATACCCTTATCCGATTTTTACGGATAAAGTCTTGGCTGAAAAAGAAGTAATACCGCATTCCAATCCGATATTAACCATCGGTGCTTGGAATTGGATTAAAAACTTCGATAAGCCGGAAGTGATTCTTTTTGAAATTTTTGTCCATGAACAATTCCACTGGTTCACGCTGTCGCTTGATGCAGATGTTTGGAATAAAGCGTTTACCCATATCAAAGCAAAATATCGGCGGCAGGGGGATGTTTTTGATTACCATAAATATGACAAAGAAAAAATTTTTTGGATAGAATTCGTGGTTTGTTTTAATACAATGCGTTATCTTCGCAAAGTGTTAAACAAAGGAGAATATAATATGGTTTACGATTCCAGAAAAAACCGGCCATATCCAAAAACAGAAAAATTTATCGAAAAAAACTTTGAAAAAATTGACCAAGATCTGAAAAAATTCGGCTTGGTTTACCATCAAAAATAATTCATAATTATATGGCAAATAATAAAAACATGGCGATATGCGGATTGGATTGTGGCTCCTGCCCGGCATTCATAGCAACAAAAAATAATGATAGTGAATTGAGGATCAAGACCGGCAAGGGAAAGAACAGGATTTTGAACTCCGGTTATATAATAGATAACACCGTCAAGCTAACCGCCGCGGATATCGAAAAGTATCTGGATTATTTGAACGCCAACGGCATCGAATAGCCCGCGACATTGAATCGTTCGCCCATCTCCCGACAAACGCGAATTATCAAGCAATGTATATATTCAAATACGATTAAAATCGTATTTAAATCGTATTTAAATCGTATTTATTTACGTATATTGTCTATGATAAGTTGATACTATTGCGGAGGTCAGACCCCCGCAGATTTTTAAATAGAGCCAAGGCAGCTTGAAAATTAATGCGAATCGGGCAATAATCAGAATGTCAAAGTTCCCGCCAAAAGCGAGACTCGCCAAGGGTGGCAATTTTCAACGTTCAAAGTTTAATGTTTAATCTATTATGAGTTTACATGTTGGAATCGTGGGGTTGCCCAATGTGGGCAAATCCACACTTTTTAAAACCATCACCAAAAAACAGGCCGAATGTGCCAATTACCCTTTTTGCACCATTGAACCGAACATCGGCATGGTACCGGTTGCCGATGAGCGCGTGGACAAGCTGGCAGAATTGACCAAATCAGCAAAAAAAATTTTTGCCACGGTGGAATTTGTGGATATCGCCGGATTGGTGAAGGGCGCGTCAACCGGCGAAGGGTTGGGCAACAAATTTTTGCAAAATATCCGCGAAACCGACGCAATACTATACATCTTGCGCGCCTTTGAAAACGAAAAGATAGTCAACACTCAAGAGTCGATTGACCCGTGGCGCGACAAAGAAATTTTGGACACCGAACTGGCGTTAAAAGACATGGAAACCGCGGCCAAGCGTCTGGAATCATTGGAGGGCGAAGTGCGCGGAGGCAAACCCGGCGCCAAAGAGGAGATGGCAATTTTGCAAAAAGTCAAACCGCTGTTGGAAGAAGGAAAAATTTTATCCGAAATTGATTTCGCCGATGAAGAAACAAAGATTATCAACCGCTTGCAGCTGCTCACCATGAAACCCCGCCTCTATGTTCTAAACGGCAAAAAAGATGAGATAGGGGAAAGCGCCGCAAAAATTTTTGCGGAGAAAAAATTGCCACACATTGTCATCGATATTCTGGGTGAAAGCGAAGGAGAGGGGTTGACCGATCAAGAAAAAAAAGATTTTGATTTGCCGTCGGGAAAAAATTTGGAAATGCTGATTAAAAAATCCTACGAACTTTTGAATTTAATAACTTTTTTCACCACCGGACCCGATGAAACCCGCGCATGGACGATCAAGCGGGGGAGCACCGCCCCTCAAGCCGGCGGCGCGATCCACACGGACTTTGAAAAAAAATTCATCCGCGCTGAAGTGATCAACTGGCAAACCTTGCTTGATGCCGGCGGATTTGTTCAAGCGCGCGAGAAAGGCCTCATTGCCACCGTGGGCAAGGATTACATCGTCCAAGACGGCGACGTGATTGAGATCAAAGCCAATGCATGAAAACAGAAAGAAGATTTAAGATTTATGAATACAAAAAATATTATTCTTTTTTTATCAGTCG
>Ga0265592_1000275_pt1 | contig 29238 bp, 36 predicted proteins | sample saktaG_7_FD_190141 | JGI IMG/M metagenome (GOLD analysis project Ga0265592, IMG submission 190141) | Saline water microbial communities from Sakinaw Lake, British Columbia, Canada - sak_2010_1_5_120m | ecosystem: Environmental > Aquatic > Non-marine Saline and Alkaline > Saline ... | reverse complement strand
CGATGCGCGTCCATAAACGCAGCCGCAGTGGCCCTAGCCGACGCGGGCATCCCCATGAAGGACTTAGTGTCATCGTGCGCCTCAGGCAAATACGAAGGCAACCTGATCCTTGACCTCGGCGACTACGAGGACAAGAATGGCGAGTCAGACGTCCCCGTAGCGTACCTGCCCAAGAATGACCAGGTGACCCTGCTACAGATGGAGGGCATCATGACCCAAGATGAGACTGAAAAGTGCATCGAGCTCGCCATCGAGGGATGCAAGCAGATCTATGAGATACAGAAGGAGGCCCTGAAGAAGAAGTACGGGATGGTCGAGGACGCGGAGGAAACTGAAGAGGCTCCAGAGGAAGAGGAACCAGTCGAGGAGGCTGAAGAGGCTCCAGAGGAAGAGGAACCAGTCGAGGAGGCTGAAGAGGAATGAGCAACAACATAGTATCCCGACTTAAGCGGAAGAAGATCGTGGACGTAGTGGCCACAGGGAAAAGGATGGACGGCAGAGAGCTTCTGCAGTACAGGGACTGGGAGATAAAGACCAACTTCCTCGCAAAGTCCGAGGGATCGGCGGAAGTGAAGCTGGGAAAGACCCACGTGGTGGTTGGGGTTAAGATCGGCATAGGCCACCCCTTCGAGGACACCCCCGACGCGGGCGTCATGATGGTGAACGCAGAGTACACGCCCGTGGCTCACCCGACGTGGGAGCCGGGCCCACCACCGAAAGACGCCATAGAGCTTGCCCGGGTAGTCGACAGGGGCCTGAGGGCCGCCGAGATAATCAACATGGATAAGCTCGGCCTCATCTCGGGCGAGAAGGTCCAGATGATCTTCGTCGACCTATACGTGCTGAACTACGACGGAAACCTCATCGACGCGTGCTCCGCCGGGGCGCTGGCCGCGCTCACCACAACGGAGGCACCGGAGTACAAGGTATCGAAGAAGGGTGAGATCGAGAAGACGGATAAGACCGAGAAACTGAAGCTGAGGGCTCACCCCCTCGCCGTCACGGTGTGCAAGATAGGCGACTCCCTCATAGTTGACCCCACGTACGACGAGGAGGAGGTCAAGGACGGCAGGATAACCATCACCGTAGACGAAAACGGCAACCTTAATGCCATTCAGAAACGCGGCCCAGTCGGATTCACCTTGGACGAGATAAAGAAATGCATAAATATCGCGTCGGAGAAGGCGGCAGAGATAAGGGCTATAGTATTGGCGGGCGAGTAATGGCAAAGAAGAAGAGAAAGAACATCGGAATGCGGACGAGGGGCGGAGCCACTCTCCGTAAACGCTACGGCAGGATAATGGACACGGTTAGGGCGTACCACAAATGCCCCAGCTGCGCCAGCCCATCCGTGAGACGCGTCAGCGTGGGCCTCTGGAGCTGCAGGAAGTGCGGATACAAGTTCGCCGGAGGAGCCTACACCCCATCGACCAGGCTGGGCCAGGCCTCCCACAGGATACGCGCCCAAGCCTAATTTTTTAAAACCTTTTTTAAATGAAAATGTTCAACGAAGGCCTCATCAAGAAAGCCTCGGCGGAGATACATGTCATGGTGCCCGAGGAATTGGTTGAGGCGGTCATAGACGCATTGAGGCCGGAGGTCGAGTCGCCTTCCTCTGAGAGGTCCAGCACAGATGTCCGAAGGGGCGTGGACGGGATAGTCATATCCACGGAGGCAAGCGACACCACGGCCATGAGGGCGGCCGTCAACAGCTATCTCCGCTGGGTCCAAGGCATGCTGAACATGCTCTCAAAAATAGAATGAAGCCCCCTTGGGAAATTCTTTATACTGAGCACCGTCGAGTTAAATGAACCATCAAAGGTGAAAAGTTTGAGGAACGAGTTAAAGAGAAGGCTCAAGGCCGATGACCAGCTCTACGGCACATGGATCACCCTCGAGGCGCCCATAGTCTCCGAGATGATGAGCACCCTAGGCTTCGACTACTTCGTCATAGACACCGAGCACGCGCCCCTCGACATGAGGACGGCGCAGACCCTCATGCAGGCCATGCACCCAACTACAAAGACCACGCCCATAATCAGGGTGTGGTGGAACGACATCGTAGCCATCAAGAGGGCCCTGGACGTCGGAGCCTACGGAGTCCTAGTTCCGTGGGTTAACAACAAGGAAGAGGCGGAGCTGGCGGTCAAGGCCACGAGGTACGCCCCAGACGGGCTCAGGGGCTGCGGGCCCAGGAGGGCAGCCATGTTCGACCCCGACTACTTCAAGACGGCGGACAAGGAGATAGCCGTCATCGTCCAGATCGAGACCAAGAAGGCGGTCGCCAACATAGAGGACATCTGCAGCGTGGAAGGCGTGGACGCGACCTACATAGGCCCAGCCGACCTCTCGGCCAGCCACGGGCACCTGGGTAACATGAGCCACCCCGACGTGCAGAAGGCCATCGACAGGGTGTACGACGCCACGAAGGCGGCGGGCCTCGCGGCGGGGATACATCAGGGTTCCGGCAGCGCCATCAAGAAGCGCATGGAGAAGGGGTACAACCTGGTCACCGTGGGAAACGACCTCATCTACATGTGTTATGGGGTAAATGTTTATAATTAGGTAAGTCTATGGTTTAATTACGAAAATGGAAAACAAGCAAGACCTAGCAGACACCTACAGCAGCGTTAACAAATGGAAATCAAAAGTAGCCAAATCGACATACAAAAGTTACATCGATCATCTCGTCCGCTGGCTCAAATGGCTAGAGACCAACGGCGGCAGATTCGCCGGTCTCTCCCCGGACGAGCTAATTGAGGCACAGAGACAGACAGACAACGGCAACGAGTACGAGATCCTAGACCTGGTGCAGACCTGGGCTCTGGGCCTCGAAGCCTGGCGATACACATCTAAGCAGTCGGCCTACGCCTCAATTCGCAGCTTTTTCATGCACAACAGGACCGAGCTACCCCAAGACAAGGGCTTCAACATACGCAGCGACACGGAGCCGACCAGGGGCCTACTATCGGCAGAGAACATACGGGACATGGTTCTAAGCAGCAACCCGGTCTACCGGGCCGTTATCCTCTCGATGTTCCAAGGCGGCCTAGACTTGTCGGGCTTCATCCACTGGAACCTCAACGGCTTGAAGGATCTACGGGAGCAGCTGCGAGAAGAGCCGACCCTGGTAAAGATCAGGCTACCCGGCCGTAAACGGGACCGTAACAAGACACCGTACTACACCCTGATCGGCAAGGACGCCATCGACGCCATAGTGGCCTACCTACCTCACCGGCCAGACGGGACAGCCATCTTCTACACAAAATCCGGCACCCTTCAAAGACCCATGCCCATCTCCAAAAACTGCCTTCGGTTATACTGGATACGACACTTGGAAAAGATAGGGCTGATCGACAGATCAAAGAACACCGAGGGCAAGCGGAGAAGGTACGGCTACAACCTGCACGAGATGAGAGACGTTAGATCAAGCCTCTGGGAGAAGAGCCCCGCCAAGGTAAGCGTCTCCGAGGCTACAATGGGCCACCGGGTAGACCCGTTGCGCTACCGAGACCGCAGCTTCAATGATGAGAAATGGGTCCGCACCGAGTACAGTAAGGCCGTAGGTTTCCTCAACATCATGACCGACACCCGGCCCTACGGCCTCGTCGACGGCGACAGCATCCAGGCCCTCCAGACCAGGGTAACCGAGCTAGAGAGAGAACGAGACGGGTTCCAAGAGCAGAGCGACTATAGCCTCGGGAGACTCGAAGAGGCAGCAGTACCGCTTTATCCAGGGGATCCAGCCGCCGAGAGAAGACAGCTTAAGCTAGACTTTGCAGACGCCGTACTCAGCAACCGAGAAGCCGACGCCCAAGCCCTAATGGATAAGATCTTCGAGATGGCTAGGCGAAAACCAGACATAGACTCCATTTCCTAATTTTTCTTCAACTCTACGAAGAAGATTTGAGTAAATACCCTATACTAAATGCTTCAGAAAATTCACCGTTTTAAGTAAAACTGACGTCTACATGCGTATCTGCGCTCGCTTGTACACCTGTGCAACTAAAGTTAGTATAGTTGAGGTTTCGATACCTTCATAAGTTTAGTATCGTTCACTAAATACTGATGGTTCTAACCAAGAAGCAGAAACAAACACTGGATTTAGTAGGGAAACTCAACCATAACAGAGACAAAACCGCAAAGACACTAAATGTAGACCCCAAGGTTATCGACAACAGGCTGTCCAGGATGTTTCAGGACTTCGAGGAACTCATCGACGCTATGATCGAGTATTACCCTGTGTTCGCTCGTCGACTCAAATGGAGCAGGAATGAACCCTACTCGAAGTGCCGAAGGCTCGCCCGTCTCATCAAGAAAGAAGGTTAATCCCTGGTTTTCATGACTAAAACCCCGGGTGGGGAAGATGGCCTACCCGGTCTCCTCGACACAAGGAAAAATAAAATGGAAATACAAGCAATCAAAAACCTGAAGAACAGAGCAAAGCTAGTACCACTCACAACACTCCTGATAATCGCCTGCGTCAGCGTCGTTGGCGTCGGCGCCCTGGCGCGATACCTGTTCATGGTCCCCGCCGTCATAGACCTAACCGTGACAGACAACCCCTATGCGGTAGCTCTCATCAGGGACTCGGCTCCGGTAGAGTTGGTCGAGTTTGTAGGCAGCTGCTATGAGGATGATCTCATCGACGTGCAGGTTGAAACTTTAAGCTACTACTTGGACACGCTCAATAACCATGCCGGGATAACCGTCTACGCCTACATCGACGTTGAAGGGCTTGACGAGGGCACAATAGAGGTACTTTACAGAGAGAATGAAGAATGGATCGTCGTCGACACACTCACGCCAGAGGATCAGCTAGGATCCTTCGCCCTAGAGTACACAAACGGCATCGTCCGCAAAAGCATCAAGTTCAGGTTTGTCTCAGGCGACCCCACTTCAATGGAGCTTATCTTCAAGTTCTTCGGTGAGGACGCCCCCCGGGTTTAAACCCACCCATTTTTTTTTCCGAGGAGTGAACCGAGCATAAACGTCATGAGACGGTGTCGAATCTGTGGGAATGTTTATCTAATTTCTGAGCGCGACGATGGACGAGGTAGAAAGCCCAGGTACTGCCCCGATTGCTACCTCCGAATGAAGGCAGGCCTGCCCCGAGGGTCCATGCTGCCGAGCAGGATCATGCTGAAGGTGAGGAGGTGAAACAGATAGATAAAGAGAATCCGAATAACTTGACAGAAGAGGAACATGATATACTTAGAAACCAGAAGCCGAGAATCGTGAAGACTAATCTACTAGACTTGAACGGTAATGCATTCCATGAGATGATTGTGTGTCTGATTGAAGCAGACAAAATAACTTCTAGCATAGAAAAGAACATTCGTTGTAAAGAGACCAAATACCTCGATTGGGGTCTCATGGCCGATGATTTGATGAACCTGAGAAAAGCTGCGAATGGTGCCTATTTCTGGAACGAGGTTAGAGGACTCACCGGAGGCTGCTTTTACCCCAGAAAGGAATTCCTCAAGCTTAAGCTCACTAATGACAGCATAGACTTCGACCAGCACTCGACGATGAGGTGACAAGTCTCAACAGTGTTGTCCTGAAAACCGGTAACATGACACGCTGGTTTTAAACCTTCTACCACTCTATTATAGACGGGTTAGACGCCGATGTTAGCTAATACTGTAGATAGCCGAGACTTGCCTCTCTACCGCAAGGTAGAGCTGATCCGGGGCGAGCTCGATAAAAGGTTTCCAGGACACAAGATCGAGATAAGATCTTGGCGAAATAAGAGAGACGAGGGCATTTGGATCGAGTGGGAAGACGGGCCCAGCCTAATAGAGATGTTGCAGACCGGGCTCAGAGAGAGGTATGGCCTGGTCTTTCTCAGACTACCAAGCTGCTTCGTAACGTACAATCGTAGATACTCTCTCAAGGCCCTGGAGACGACCCGCACCGACAGCCCGTACAGGTCCTACGACTACGCGCTCTTAGCCGAGACCAGCTTCGATCCCGACGGGAAGCCGGTGCATGGTCTCCTAACAGACACCTGGAGGGATAATGAATCAGGGGATTGATCGTTAATCAGCGACACTTCGACCAGATCAGGGCCGGAGAGAAGACCCAGACCAGGCGAGTTCACGTCCGTCCTTTTCGGGTCAGCGAGATCCTAAAGCTGAAAAGAAGCTACACGACGTATTGGGGCCCGACCATGATCAAGATAACCCGGGTTCGAAGAGAGAGGCTCGGAGACTGCACCGAGGCCGACGCCCGGGCAGAGGGTTTCCGGTCTCTAGAGCACTTCAAGAGGATGTGGCCAATCTATACAAAACAGCCCTGGGACGACGATCTCAGCGTCATAGTCTACGATTTCGAGACGGTTATTTAACTGTACAGTTATCTCCAGACCTTGACCCCTTGTTCATGAAGATAGGATGCCGCCAGGTCAGCGACATCTGAGCCCACGAACGGGATCTTCAAAGCCCTGACCCGGACCATTATCTCTGGGTACCTGATCTCGCGGTGCTGCTCCTCGGTGAACTCGTCCAGGATGGCCTGACTGATCTGCTCAGCGACCCTGAATTTTGGGCTCAACAACTTGTGGTGGCGTCGCAATGCTGCCGCTATCTCCTCTACCTTCGAGATCTCTGTAGACCAGATATTGGGCCGTGGGCCTCCTCTGGTCCCCGACTGTTTCGGGGCTTTTAATGCAGGAACAATTAGACCGGCTGAGCGCAAACGCTTTAAAGCTCGATAGACGGTTGACTCAGGCAGATTTAGGTCACACTGAAGCGCCCAACTTGAGCCAGCGCCATGATGAAGAACATAGAGCAAAACCGCGCTTGTCGACGGGCTCGAGAGGGCTACCGAGACAAAGTCGGTGAGCTCCTGGATGCTCTTTAACGTCGCCCCCAAGTCGGCCCCGGGCTCCATCAAGTCTTTGAACAGCCGGAGGTAGCGCTCCAACCGCTAATCACCCGGAGATATGGCCGAGCTCTGCTAGCATACGTATGGCCTTCTCGGTGATGGTGCCACCTCGCTCGCTCGAAACCAGGTCATACCTCTTCAAGACATGAATCTCGGTCTTGGTCAGGTTCAGTCCCTTAAGGGCGTCTTTACCATTGAGCATTTGAATTAATTCGTCTGCGAAGAAAGAGACGGCGTTCTCTGTGTTGAGTTGTTCAAAGGTCTTACCTGTCTCCCTGAGGATCCGGTCGCTCAGCGCCTCCCATTTCGCCTGTGAGAGCATAGGTTTACGTGGGATCATAGGCTTGGGGTTCTTACCTGGCCTGCCTCGAGGCCGCCTCAAAGATGGCCCTCCAGGTACGCCTCTGATCTCAACATTTTCCTAACAATTTTGATGGTTGCCTCTTTGTCGATTTGAATGAAAGCATCGAACAGCGCCATCGCCGGGGCCATAGGAACAGGCTCAGGCTCCAGGATAACAGGCTGCTGAACGAGGGGCAGGATGCCCATGATGTCTCTCTGCTCTGCTCGAAGGGCCCTGAGCTCCGCCGAGACAGTGGCCTTCATGCTAAGGCTTACGTGTTGGGCTGAGGCGCCTTCAAGTTCACCCTGTTTGAGCGCGTTGTCTATCAGCTGGGTAGAGATCACGGTGTACACGTCGCCCAGCGCCACCAATTTAAGTATCCACCCGTTGATGCCCTTCCGTCTCTGCCAGTCCCGCCACATCGTCTTTTCGTTGACACCATACTTCTCAGCCAGGATGGGGATGAAGGTCTTGGGCTTGACGTTCATGCGGGCCGCTTTGAGCATTTCAAGTCTGCGCTCCCTCACAATTTTTTTCACGGGATTCCCCCAGACGACAAATTCTGTCGCCAATAATTAGGTAAGGATAGGTATGGAAGCTTTAAAAGGCTTTTTAAGCTATATTATACCTTAAATTACCGTATTAGGTTAAAATATCATTGCGTCTAGGGTGCATTGCAGGGGCCGAGACTCAAGGCTCGCGGTGTTGGCCGCCTGATCTATCAGTATCCCGACTTTCACCAGGTTGGTCACGATGTCGTTGGGATGGAAGCCCATGTTTCTTAAAATGCTGTAAAGTCTAGAGAGACGTATCTCACCGCCAGGCTCGGCGCTGATAATGTCGTTTACCATCCGGGTGAACTCCCGCTTGGTTATGGCCTCTTTAGACATAGCTGCATGATTAGGTAAATGTCTGGTTTAATAAGATTATCTCAAAAATAGGTGATAGAGTATGGTAATAGGGGATAGAGTATGGTGAAAGTGGTATTGTTTGGGCGGCCAAGACTAAAGGAGAGGAAAGCCCGAGTAGGCCGCCCAGGACGAGACGACGGGGAGCTACTCCGCTGTCTCGTCCAACAAGTTTTAGTCTAGGGATCTAATAAAAGGTTGTTGAGAGTGGGTCCCGGCGGAAGGTGGGCCTGTTAGCGACAATCAGGGGTGTTTAGCCTTCTCGCCGGGTCGCGCATGTCTACCGCCACACCTTGACTCCTTTCTTGTGTAGGCCGGTGGCGGCTACGTTTGTGACTTCAATTAGTTCCCTGTTTTTGAGGTCAGGGTAGAGCTCTCTTACCTTCTCCTTGATGACTGTGTACCGTATCTCCGTGAACCTCGGTAGTAGTGTCTGGACGACAAGATCTGAGAGGGGCGTAGCCCAATATTTCTCCTTGAGGTCCCGGGTCTCCTTGGTCTCCTTGTCTCGGATGCCCTTGTAGGCTAGTGCAGCCGTCGATTCTCGGGTCTCGTCGAAGTTGAATGTGACGCCGTAGATAACTGGCCTCCTGGTCCCCACGCCCTTGATTTTCCCCTTTTTCTCTATGAGCCCCGCTTCTATGAGGTTGTTCAAGGTGTGAGATACAGTCTGGCGTGAGATTCCTAGCTTAGATTGAAGCTCCTTGCTCGTGAATGCCCTGTTGATGAAAGCGTAGTTGGCTATCTTTGCGCCGAGATCCCCGGTGTAGATTGTCAAGAGGCGTTTGACTTTCTTCCATTTCTCTCTCTCTATCTCTTTTACTAAATTATTATTATTATTATTATTATATATTGTAGTTGTCAAACACCATACGACAATCTCTCGCCACATATCGTAGACAGGGGAGACATCAACCTCAAGCCTGAGCTCTTCGTCGGGTCTCGTCTCGTTCATCTTATTCGACCTTCATGAGTTGCTTCTTTTCTTCGCGGAGGATCTCCAGGGCCTGTTTTCTGCTATAGCCTTCAACAACGAGATCTAGAGCTCGCTTCAGGCGTTTACATTGGTACTTGGCTATCGGTGAGTGATCTGTCGCTGGGAATTCTTGGTTCAGTCGACGCATGAACTGAGCAACAAAGGTCTGCTTATGTAGCCCGGTCATGGACGGGTTAGCTGGCTCAGGTAGCCCCGGCTCCCGCATCTAGACCAGCCCCGGCGTCCTCGGCTCCATGTCGTCCAGGTCCACGTCCATGAGGCTGATGATCGCGCCCCGCTCCTCAAGTTTCTCGCCGATGTGGGCGATCATGAGCTCCTGGATGGCCTTCTCTAATCGCAAAAGCCGGTTCTCTAGCTCCACCTTCGATCGCTCCACCTTCGCTCTCTCCTTCTCGGACATAACTACTCCTCTTCCTGTTTCTTGCCGCCGGGGATCGTGGCCTCGACGCCGTAGTTATTGAGGCTCTGGTTCAGGTCGTCCTTGGGCTTAGGCGGCCAATCGTAGACCTCTCCGAGCCTGATCGTCAGCGGCGGCAACTTTAGGGGCACCGCCTCGGGCTCAGGCTTCACCTGGCCGCCATGAAGATCGAGCTTGTAACGTCCTTGCCGATCAGGGCCCCATGAGTAGGCGTCACTGAGCTTCCCCACGTCGACGTTAGGGTACATGTCCGCCTCGATGCTCGGGTACTCCCGGGGCGGCCTATTTGTCAAGAGGGTCTTGACATCCTCGTCTGACCATCCATCCAGTTCAAGACAGGTCTCGATACCTCGCCTGATCTCTCTGACCAGGGCATCGGCCCCGGCTTGCTCCTTCTCCCTGTAATGAGCCCGTATCACCCGGGCCGCGTCAGCCTGACGTCGACGCTTCTCCTCAGCCTGCGCTTCCAGGTAATCTGTGAGATGCTCCTTTAGGGCCTCGCCTCGCTCGTCTTGACTGAGGGCCAGCCTCTCAGCCCTGAGCTCCAGGATCCTCCGCCGTGTCCGGTCTCGAAGTGGAGTCGCCCTTGATGACAACAACTTGCCGTCGGCTCCAATCCTGAACGGTCCATAGCTCGCCATGCTACTCACCCTCAGGCTGCTTGGGCTTAGGCGGCCACTCGTAGACATCGGCGAGTTCCTTCCGGGCCTCGTCGCCGCTCGTCGTCCTTATGGCCCCAGGTACGCCCAGAATATCCAGGCTTGAAGGAATCCGACGAGGACGGCCTACCTGTCTTTTGGGGGCGTCGATACCGCCTAGCCTCAGAATGAACTCCCTGGTGGTCTCGTCTTTGCGCTTGCCTTTTAGAAGCTGTCTGAACTCGTTGTCGCTTATGTCTACCTGTAGTTTCATGTTTAATCGAACGATAAATTAATATTAATACTTATTTGTTGAGGAGGGGGATTAATGTAAAATCAGGTATATGTCAACTTATCTGCTTACGGTCATTTACTGTCTAACTCTTCTACATGCGGATGGGCGTACAGAACCAGTTCAAGGAACTGGGAATCAAAAAATAAACCCTTTTTACTCGTATTCTATCGTCGCCGGCGGCTTGGGCGTCACATCGTAGTAGACGTGGGTCACGTCGACGCATGAGTCCAGGATCTTAGCCGCTGCCTCCCGGAGGGTGTTCCATGGGAGCCTCATCACTTCGGCCGTAAGATAGTCCCTTGTCTTCACGGCCCGCATGGACACGGCGTACCCGTTGCCCTCCTTCTCATCCACGAGGTAAAGGAGACGCGTGGCCTCAGGGTAGTTGTCCTGAAGATATTGAAGCGTCTTCTCTAGCTGCTCATACCTCGGCTCCATGGGGCGGTCCGAGCTGTCCCTGAAGGCGAGGGTGACGACAGAGCCGTACGCGCGTTTACCGTTAATTATGCCGGTGGCCTTCTCGTTTAGGAACCCTGCCTTTATCATCATGGGGTCGAGTTCAACGATCTCGGCGGCGTCTCTCTTAAGCACCTTAAGGTCTTTGGGGGACTGGCCGCTAAATATTGCCGCGAAGAACTGGGAGGGGTTATGTGGCTCGAAGGACTGCTCCACGATGAAAGTCGCCTTCTTTATCTCCTCCAGCTTCTCCGGAGTGATCTCGCCCACAACCCTTATGCTGAGACCCGGACCCGGGAATGGCTGACGCGTAGCCAGCTCTGGTGGAGCGCCCAAGGCTCGCGCGACCTCCCTCACCTGGTACTTGTACAGGTTCTTCAGCGGCTCGACGACGGTGAACCCGTACTTCTCCACCGGGTCGATGCCGATCTGCTCAAGGACGTTGTGCTGCGTCTTGATGCCCGCGGACGTCTCGTCGATGTCGGCCTTTATGGTTCCCTGCACGAGGTACCTGCACTGCTCCTCGGCGGCTATCTCGCTGAGCGTCTCGTAGAAGTTCTGCCTAAACGCCTTCCTCTTATCCTCGGCGTCGGAGATCCCTGAGAGAGCCTCGATGAACTTCTGTCTCTCGTTGATAATCCTGAGTGGTAGGCTCAGAGGCTCAGATGACAGGAGCGACTTCACCTGCTCCGCCTCCCCCAGCCTCATGAAGTTGTCGTCGATGAAGACGCAGACCAGGTTATCCCCTATGGCCCTATGGACCAGAACAGCGGAAGCCGTGCTGTCGACCCCGCCTGAGCAGGCGACAAGGGTTTTCTCGGCCCCGAGGGTCTCCCTTATTGCTTCAATCTGGCCTTCTATGAATGCTTCGGCATCGAACTCCGCCATTCCGCTCAGAGCATCATGGTCTGGTTCACGCATAAAAGTTTTCCAATAAGCTTAAAAAAAGTGTAAAAATACGCGTTGCTCTGTCGGGAATCTTAACTTTTATATGTAATATATTATGTTAAGTGGTTAACAACGCAGGTGATTTGAGTTGGTTAACACAGTAGCGGTGATAGGCGTAGGCGTCATAGGAGGCGCCATAACCAACTGCCTATTGGAGTCGGGAAACAGTCAACAACGTCGTCGCTTCACACGAGACGGACGTGTTTTTCCTCTGCACTAGGCCAGGTGACACCGAGAACGTGCTCGTCGAGATAAAGGACGAGGTGAGCAGCAAGCTGGTGGTCTCCACGGCGGCCATCATACCGCTTGAGTTCTATGAGCCCGTGGTCCCTGGTGCAAGGTTCGTGCGGACTATGCCGAACGTCGCCGCCATGGTGGGAGAGTCTTTCACCGCCTACTGTATGGGCTCGAATACAACTCTAAAGGACAAGGAGACTGTGGATCTCCTCCTAGGCACCATGGGGTCATGCATGGAGGTCGAGGCGAAGTACATGGATCCTGTGACCGGGCTCAGCGGAAGCGGCCCCGCCTACATCGCCATCGTCATCGACGCGCTGACGTACGCAGGGCTCCGCGTGGGGCTGCCCAGAGAACTCTCCAAGGTGGCTGCGGCACCGTCCGTCCTCGGCACAGCCAAGCTTATCATGGAAGGCGTGTCAGTCCCTTCCGAGATCGAGGAGATGGTGACGACGCCGGGAGGCACCACCATCGAGGGCATCTACGAGATAGAGGACGGAAAGCTGAGGACGGCCCTCATGAACGCCGTACAGTCCGCAACCAACAAATGCCTCAACATCCGCCACCTCTGGGAGAATAACGCGTAGCCTCACCCCTTTTCCACGCTAGAAGAAAATATATCGTGTCGAGACACACGTATCCCTGTGTCAAGTTATGTATGATATCATCATCAGGAACGGTAAGATCGTTGACGGCACAGGGAACCCCTGGTTCTTCGCAGACATCGCCGTCAAGGACGGAAAGATCGATAAAATCTCGAAAAAGGTACGCGGCGAAGCTGAGACCGTCATCGACGCCACGGGGCTCGTCGTCTGCCCCGGCTTCATCGACGCCCACAGCCACGGCGACTTTAACACCCTCGTCTACAGGGACATGGAGAACATCGTCCACCAAGGAATAACCACGGTGGTCGCAGGCCAGTGCGGATCCAGCCCGGCTCCGCTCAGCGACGAGATCCGCGGCGAGACGCAGAAAGAGGTCGACGCCCGGCTCCCCGATGGAATAGAGCTGAAGCTCACGTGGGACACCTTCGACGAGTATCTCAGGGAGGAGGAGAAGGAGGGGCTCGGCGCCAACGTCGCCCACATCGTGGGCCACGGAGCCGTCAGGGCCGCGGGCATGGGCCTTGAGGCGCGTGACCCGACGCCCAAGGAGCTCGAGAAGATGAAGGAACTGACGGCGGAGGCAATGGAGGCGGGGGCCTATGGGCTCAGCACAGGTCTCATATACCCTCCAGGCATCTACGCGAAGACCCCGGAGATCATAGCCTTGGCTAAGGTGGCGGCCGAGTACGGCGGAGTCTACGACTCCCACATCAGGGGCGAAGGAAAAACCCTGATGACGGCCCTCGATGAGGCGCTGGAGATAGGCGCGAAGGCGGGGATCCCCGTGCAGATCAGTCACCATAAGATAGCCAGCAAGTCCATCTGGGGCAAGAGCCGGGAGACCATGAAGATGTTCGAGGACGCTAGGGCTCGTGGTGTCGACGTCACGGTCGACCAGTACCCGTACAAGGCAGGCTCGACGGGACTCATGACTCTTCTTCCCCCCTGGGTGCACAACGGCGGAAACGAGGCCGCCCTCATACGTCTCAGGGATCCTGACCAGAGGGAGAGGATGAGACGGGAGATAGAGGAGGGGATCCCTGGTTGGGAGAACTTCGCCGGAGAGCTGGGCTGGGAGAACGTCTACGTCACCTCGGTGAAGACCGACGAGAACAGGGCTGTGGAGGGCATGAACATGGTCGAGGTCAAGGAGCACCGTGGGGCTCCCGACGAGTTCACGGCTCTATACGAGCTCCTGCTGGAGGAGGAGGGGACCGCGGGGATGATTATATTCTACGGCGACGAGGAAGACGTCAAGCACATCATGAGGCACCCACTACACATGGTGGGCACCGACGCGGGCTGCTGCAACGTCGAGGGACCGTTCCGGAGGGGAAAGCCGCACCCCCGCCATTACGGCACCTACCCCAAGATACTCGGCAGATACGTCAGGGAGGAAAAGACGCTGAGGCTCGAGGAAGCCGTGAGGAAGATGACAAGCTTCCCCGCCCAGCGCTTCGGCATACTGGACAGAGGGATTCTGAGGCCCGGCGTCTGGGCAGACATCACGGTCTTCAACCCCGAGACCATCATCGACAAGTCCACCTACAAGGAGCCCCACCAGTTCCCCGTCGGCATCGACTACGTCATGGTGAACGGCGTGGTCACCATAGAGAAAGGCATTTACACAGGGGCACACGAAGGGAAGACCCTTAGGAAAAGATAGCTATACCAAAAAAAGGTAGGAAGACTCCCTACCTCTTCTTGATGTACTTGCCGAAGTGGACGGGGGTCGCGTGAACGACCGGGAGATCCACCATGGTCTTGAGGCCAGGCTCGGCGTTGATCACATGCGGGATCATGTTGGTGGTCATGGCGATGGTGCCGTGGTCGCCGTGCACGCATGGGCTGATCTTCTGGTGGATGGGGGGCACTCCCTCGATGTCGACGGTGTCGTACTCCTCCGGCGCCCCGATGTAGGCCCTGAAGTCCATGGTGATGACGGCCTTGCCGCCCAACACGCCGTATGCCATCTGCTTGGTGCCCGCGTTCTTGCCCTTGGGGACCTTGATGGCGTCGCTGGCGGCGTCGTGGTCTAGGATCACAGGCTCGGGCGGGTCGACCCTTATCTCGTCGAGTTCCCAGCCCAGCGAGTCGGAGATCATCCGTATGCTCTGCTCGAGGCCGACGTGCCCCGTGATCTTGCCGCCGTCGATGGCATCCCTGAACTCCCCCTTGGTCATGCCGGCGCCGATCTTCTTCTGGAAGGGGATACGGCGAGTCGCGGCGTTCATCTGCCTGGTCACGTAGATGGACTCGACCTCTTCGCATGGGCCTGTGAGGAACGTCGGGAGGGTGTCCATGAGGAAGCCGGGGTTGATGCCCGTTCCCAGCAGCGTGGCGCCGTGCTTCTTGGCGACCGCGTCCAGCTTGTTGGCGTACTCGGTCCCCTCCTCCGTGGCGTATGGGTAGCCCAGCTCCTCACACGTGCTTACGATGCCGACCCCGTGTCTCAGAATCTGCTCGAACTGGTCGTAGGTTTGCCGGAGGTATGACATGGTGGTGTGGCACACCACGTCAGGCTTGGTTTCCGTGAGCACCTTGTCGGCGTCGTTGGAGATGATCACCCCGATCTTCTTTCCACCGAGGACCGCCCCCAAGTCCTTTCCGACGATGTCGGGGTTGATGTCCACGGCCCCAACGATCTTGACGCCTTCCTTTGTCAGAAGGTGCGTCGCAAGTCTTCGACCGATTACCCCGACTCCGTATGATACGACTTTAACGTTTTTCAACTTGGTTCAGGGTAAAACTACACTAATCATCTTTATAGTTTACTCAAAAATCTCTAAAAATCGTCTGCGTCAGGGTCTGGATGGTGTCTTTCTCTTAGTTGTAGGTATAGGCACCACCCAAACATCTCTCTATATATGACATTCCACGTTGGTTCGCCAGTCCTATCCAAGGTAGGAGAAGGAGGAAAAACAAGACATGAACCAAGTAAAGTTGCTGGGAAAGCGACGCGGTATGACCGGTCTTGAGACCGCTATCATACTTGTGGCGTTCGTAATCACCGCGGCCGCGTTCGCGTTCGTCGTTCTGAACATGGGTTTCCTGACCGCTGAGAAAGCGCAGTCGGTGATCAGTTCAGGGATGAGCGAGGCGTCTTCAGCGATGCTTACGGACAGCGGTATGATCGCCCAGTTCTCAAACGTGACAGGCGACCAGGCTGATATCTGCCTCATAAAGCTGACGTTCTACCTGAAGCTATCACAGGGCCACGAGCCCATAGACGTCGACGACAACGTGATGGTGGCGACCTACACAAGCCAGAGAGGTCACGGCGAGATCTACTCGACAAACGGTACCGTCATGACGATTTCCGGTGTGAACAGTGACGGCGATTCACTGCTTGAGACTGGTGAGAAGTTCAAGGTGGAAATCGATTTCACTGAACTCCCTCTAGCTGGTATGGATCCTGTTCAGGTTTCCCATATTGCGAAGTACGCTCACCCGTACGAGGAGTTCAGGATCGAGCTGAGGCCCTCAGCGGGCGCCGTGTTGGCCATCGAGCGTCAGATCCCGGCCGTCTACAGCACAGTCATGACCATAGAGTAGACTGGTAAAGGCTAGGTCTCCAACTTTTTTTCTTTTATTATATAACTCTTATCGATGCCCTGCAGTCTGTAACTGATGCTTCTGAAGGGCTCCACGCCTCTACGTTTCAGGTACATTAATCCGAGAAAGACCAGTATCCCGGGTAGAAGGTAGAGGGTTATCCTCTTGAACGCCTTGTTGAAGGCTGCGCTCTCCTCCATGAGCAGCCAAGTCACCGGCACGATGCTGCCCTGGAAGTTCCACCAGTTGCTTGGCGTGATGTGCATGGTGTACCAGACTAGGTCGCATGCGATGGGTATCATCAACAGCACTAGATGGTAAAGCCACACCATTATCCCCATGTCGTCGTCGTTGACAGCCAGGGGCAGGACGGCTGAGCCGACGTACCACGCCGCGAGGGCGACGAACTCGATGAGAGCGTTGTTTTTTCTTGGATTAAAGTATATCACAGCGATTATCAACAGGGCAACCGTGAAAGGGGTTAACGAAAGCCACGGAGTCCTCCCTCCCGGCTTTTCTTGATCTCTCTTAGGCAGAAAACCGTCGTAGAAGAAGGCTATCAGCATCAGCGCGGCAACCATGGCGAAGCCCTTCATGGTCTTTATGAACAGCGAGAAGTATCCGACGACGGGAAGCCTGTGGATGACGCGTCCAACTATGAGACGCTCCGGCACGGGAACCCCATCAGGGAACATGTTGTTGTCGCCCTTGGTGGTGTAGACCCACCCCTGGTCGTTCTCGTGTCTATCGATGGCCCTGTGCACGATGTACTCGTCCTCGAACCCGGGTCTGATGTATACGAGGATGTCTCCGTCAGGCGGGGGGGCTGCATCTACGTCGTCGAAGTCGTCGACGGCCTCGATGAATATGAAGTCTCCTACGCCCAGGGTGGGTATCATGCTCTGGGATATGACGACCATCATCGGGTTCTCCGTGCCGAGGTTGTTCCTGAGCAGGAACATCCCGCCGTAGAAGACGGCTATGAGAACGATGAAAGTCGCGCCGTAGCGGAGTATCTCCTTAGTCCCGTCATCCATTATCTAGCGATCACTGTCAGGCATCTATCTCTATTCTGGGGTCTATCCAGGCGGTCAGCAGCAGGCAGTAAACCGGATCCTTTGTTCCTCCCCTGAAGCACTTCTCCACCTCGCTGCATATGAGGCAGGGACAGCCCCTCACCGAGTCGAGGGTGACCGGCTCATTCTTACTGAACATCTTATAGGTCCAGCGGCCGTCATTGAGGACCTTCTCACGAACTATCCTGTCCTTCTCCTCGAACTTCTTCGCCAGCCGTGAGCCTTCTCGGCTGCTCACGTCTAGGAGCTTCCATAGCTCGCTCTGTAGAAGCCCTTCGTCTCCCGCGTCGTAGATTAGTCTAAGGGCCCTCTGCTCTACGCTGCTGTTTCTCGGTGCCACGGTTCACCACCACTACTCGTAGTAGAGAAGTTCATAGTCTTTCAGTAGCACGTGGAGCTTCTCCACCGCCTCTTGGACCATGCCCTCGTGCTTTGCCCCGGTGCAGACCAGCTTCCCTGAGGCGAACAACAGCAGGACAACCTTGGGTACGCCCATCCTGTAGATTAGGCCGGGGAACTGCTCGGGCTCGTACATCACGTTATCCATGATGTCTGCGGCGGTCTCCAGGTCTATCTTGCCGTGGAGGTTGGCGCTGGCGACGATGTTCTGGATGACGATCTTGGGCTTACTCAAGATGATTATCCCGTTGTTCTTGAGCTCCCTCACCACCTTCTTCACGGCGCTGTGGGCCATCTTCTCGCTCTTGGCACCCGTGCACACCATCTTGCCTGAGCCGAAGATGAGGGTGGCCGTCTTGGGCCTCTTGAGCCTGAAGACTAGGCCCGGGAACTGTTTGGGCCTGTACTCGACGTTCCTGAAAACCTTCATGATGGCAAGGAGGTCGATCTTCTGGTCCAGGCTGGCCGAGGCTACAACGTTTTCGATGCTTATTTCGAGGTCTTCCTGTTTCACGTCGATGTCGGATTCTAGCTCTTCTAATTCTCTCTCTACATCCATTCTCTTTCACACCTTACGAAGCTGCCGGCTATAGCTTGCCTACCTTCTCCAGCACGTCCTCATTGAGGAGGTCCTGGTTAATTATCTCCACGACAGGGATAGTGCTGATGTTTGGCTCGTGCATAACCTTGTCGCTGTGCCCTATCTCCCCTGAGTAGCTGTTATACGTGATGAAGCTTCCCTCGAGAGCCTCCTTTGTCTTGACGAAGTAGAGGAAGACCTCGCTCAGGGTCCCACCGATGACGAAGTAAAGGTGGTCGCCTTCGTTCTTCATGTGCTGTATCACGTTTGAGGCAGGGGAGGAGGCGACAAGCATGACTATGTCCCTGATTGATTTCAGCTGGACAAACTTCATGGCATTCCCTATATTAGGCGTGGTTGGAGTATTTAAACTATATAAATGAAAATGCAGGGATAAAGCATTATCTGTGTTGCATTGTGGATGTGCAGCTTATATAACGGCCGATTGTATTTGATGCAGTGAATCGTTTGAGCGAAATATTGTCACCTGAGGAGTTCTACGGCTTCAAGCCGGGCACTGACCGCAAGCTCGTGAGGTGGGACAAGGTCGTGGAGTACTTCTGGCATCTTGACGGGGCCTCAGACAGGGTGAAGGTCGAGGAGGTGGGGAAGACCACCGAGGGCAACCCCATGATACTCGCCTACATATCTTCTCCCGAGAACCTGGGGAGGCTGGGCGAGATGAGGGAGATGAGCTGGAGTATAAGCCACCCCCGGGGCCTCTCCGAGGGGGAGGCTGACAGGATCGTCGCCGACGGCAAGGCGGTGGTGGCGATGACCATGAGCATCCACGCCTCAGAGGTCGGTGGGACACAGGTCTCCTCGGACCTAGCGTACAGGCTGCTCACCTGCGATGACGAGCTGACCATGCGCATTAGGGAGAACGTCGTGCTGCTGCTTTTCCCGTGCGCCAACCCGGACGGCCAGATCATGACGGTGGACTGGTACTACGAGTGGCTGGGCACCGAGTACGAGGGGTGCGGCTTGCCACGGCTTTACCACAAGTATGTGGGTCACGACAACAACAGGGACGCGTTGACCCTCACCCAGGTGGAGACGCAGATGATGAACAGGGTGCTTCTCAAGGAGTGGTTCCCCCAGGCCTACGTGGACCACCACCAGATGGGCTTCTACGGGTCACGGTTCTTCATACCGCCCAACAGCAACCCCCTCAACGAGGTGGCGGACCCCCTGGTCTGGACGGAGCAGAAGCACTACGGTGCCCAGATGGCTATACGGATGGCCTCTGAGGGCGTCTCGGGGGTGGAGCAGGCGGCGGTCTTCCCCGCCGACTTCATGCCCGGGTTCAGCCTGGTGTTCCCGTGGTTCCAGATATGCGGCATGTTCACCGAGTCGGCCAGCGTCAAGTTCGCCACGCCGGTCTACGTCCACTATCACCAGCTGCAGCCCCACCCGCGGGGCCGCCCAGAGTACCGTGCCTCGGTGAACTTCAACGACCCCTGGAAGGGGGGATGGTGGCGACTCAGCGACATACTTAGGGGTCAGATGGCGGCGGCGATGGCCACCCTGGAGGTCGCGGCGAACAACCGTGAGATGATCCTCAGGAACATGTACACGAAGGCGATGAGAAGCATCGAGAAGGGTGGAGCGGGGGCGCCGTACGCCTTCCTCTTCCCGCCGGGGCAGAGGGACCCGAATACGGCTCGGAGGCTCCTGAAGACACTCATGGACATGAGCGTCGAGGTTCACCGGGCTACGACGCCTGTTAGGATGGGCGACGTAACGTACCCAGAGGGAACATACGTCGTATTCGCGGGCCAGACCGCGCGCCCCTTCCTGGTTAGCCTCCTGAGCCGCACCATTTACAGGGATAACCTGTGGGTCAGGTCTCAGGACGGCGCCCCCATGATGAACTACGACTTCGCCACCCAGACCATGGCCGAGTTCAAGGGGGTGAACGTAGTCGAGGCGGATGAACCTCCTGTGGGCTCCTTCACGGAGCTAAAGGAGATAAGGCAGCCTGAGGGCGTCGTCGAGAAATCGAAGATCGGGTACATCCTCGACGGGAGGATAAACGACTGCTTCAAGGCGCTGAACCTTTTAACGAAGGCGGGCGTCGAGGTCCACAGGGTCCATGAGGCGGTTGACCTAGGCGAAGCAACTCTGCCGCCGGGAGCCTTCTATGTCCCCAAGAAGAGGGGCGTGAAGTCTAAGCTTAAGGAGGTTGCCGGCGAGACTCACCTCAGGTTCTATGGGCTTAAGGAAGAGCCCGGGTTCAGCCATGGTCCCGTCAAGCCGCTGAGGATCGCCATGTACCAGAGGGGCTGGGGCGGGAACATGGACGAGGGCTGGACTCGTTGGCTGATGGAGCAGTATGGGTTCGAGTACACCACCGTGACGGACAAGGAGGTCAAGGAGGGGCTGGAGGGCTGCGACGTGTTCATCCTCCCCAGCGACCCACCCGCCCTCATAACGGGGGAGGGCGTCGAGGAGTGGTACGAGAAGCGGTTCAAGGGCGCATACACGGTGCCTGTGCTGCCCCCCGAGTACAAGACGGGTATCGGCGACGACGGCGTGGAGAAGGTGAAGGAGTTCGTGGATAAGGGGGGCAGGGTGCTGGCCCTCTACGAGTCTTGCGAGTTCGCCATCGAGAAGCTCGGCGTGCCCGTGAGGAACACGGTGAAGGACCTGAAGCCCGAGGAGTTCCACTGCCCGGGGTCTACCATAAGGGTAAACATCGACAACACCCATCCGCTGGGGTACGGGATGCCGGAGAAGGGTTTGATCTTGCTGAGGGGTAAACACGCCTACGCGGTGAAGGCGAACCACTGGAACGAGAACTACAGCGCGGTGATCACGTACCCCGAGGAGAACATGATGCAGAGCGGGTGGCTCATCGGGGAGAAGCACCTCGCCAGGAAGGCGGCGCTCATCGAGGCAAAGAAGGGGGACGGCAGCGTGGTGCTCTACGGCTTCGCGCCCCAGATGAGGGCCCTGACGGACGCCACGTTCAAGGTCTTCTTCAACGCCCTCGTGGGCTGACCCTTCAACACCTTTTTAATCAGGTATTCGTTTTTCAACTGGATAGAGATGAAGTGCGCATTATGTGGATCAGAGATACCTGAGGACGCTAAGTTCTGCCCTAAGTGCGGCGAGACCGTCGATGAGGAGGACTTGACCGGGTTCATGATAGTGACGACGCCGACTGTGCCGGGATACAGGATCACCAAGGTGTTCGGGGTCGTGACGGGCCTCACACCGAGGACCCGGGGCATCCTCGGCAAGTTCGTGGCAGGCTTCGAGTCCATGTTCGGAGGGGAGGTCACGGCTTTCACGAGTGAGCTGGAGAAGGCTAGGCTGGACGCCATACGCCGCGTCAGGAGCAAGGCGCTGAACCTGGGAGCCAACGCCGTCGTGGGGCTTGACCTGGAGACCAGCGACCTGGGGCTTCAGCTGGGGGTCGTCGTGATCTCGGCCACAGGGACGGCCGTGGTCATCGAGAAGGAGTAGCTACTCGACCTTCCTCGTGTAGTGCCCGGATACGGTGACGATCTCCTCGAACATCTCCCTCTTGGCCTTGCATATGGGGCAGACGTAGGGCGGGTCATCGCTGAAGACCACGTATCCACACTGTTTACAGTAGAGCAGCTTCCTGCTGGATTTCATCATCTCTCCTATTGTCTCCTCTTCGGTTTCCTTCTTTATATGGTCTAGGATGGCCATCTGTTTGTCGTAGGGGCGGCGCTCGGGTATTGCTCGTGCCTGTTTCTTGCCTTCATGGATTTCGTCGTCGACGTAGAGGCTGCAGTAGCAGCACCCGTATTCGGCTACGTCGGGGTCCCTGTAGTCGCAGGGGCAGATGATGTCGCGGTCCGTATCGAAGTCCCCCGAAGCCATCCTGCAGGGGCAGCTCGGGTAGCCGTATCTTTCCTCGTTGGTCTTCAGCCCCTCCAGGAGTACCTGGAGCAGCTTCTCGTCGGGTGTTAGGTGTATGCCCCTCGACCTGGCGTCCTGCTGTGCTCGTCTCTTAACGTCATCTATATTGATCATTGCGTGAGGGCCTCTTCTATGGCTTGTTTCTTGAAGCCCGAGATCACCTGTTCGTCGTCTACTATTATCACGGGGAAGGCGAGTGGGGCGTCTCTCTTCTTGAGATCAGCGATTACCTCCTTCTGCTCGTCCTTGGTGATCGTGTCGACGTCCACGTACTCGTACGCCATTCCGTTGTCCTTGAGGAACTCCTTGGTCTTCTTGCACCAGCCGCAGGTGCTCAGCGTATACAGAAATAGTTTGGGTTTCTTATTTTTCCCATATACTTTGACTGGGTCCATGAATTCACAACCATTAATTTAAGTTGATTATCAGATGGAAGTCTATAAAGTAAATGGTCAGACTAGGCTCTCGCTCCGCAATCTTCCCCGATTAACTGTGAATGTTTTTTATCGCCACGAGTCGAGTCTTCCTTGATTCGTATGGGCGGTAAGAAGGTTTACGACGGCTACAAGGCGTTCAGCTACCTTGAGCCGGGGTTCGACTACAAGGTGTTCAGGCTCACGGCGCATCCGCGGGTGGAGCCCTACTATGTGCCTCTGAGCAGGGGGGAGGAGGAACGGTTCCAGGGGCTCATGGAGAAGACGGTGCTCGTCGATCTCCACGAGCACCCGGTGTTGTGGCCTGAGGACATGACGGAGGTGCCGGAGATGCATAGGCTGGGCAGGCACTTCGCGGCTTACGAGGCGCTGAGCATGAGCCACTTGGACTGTGTCTTCGACAACCTGATGGACGGCATGGCGTATGTGACGAGCTACAGCGGCTGGAAGTGGACCGACGTGGTCCACGACATCGGGATCAGGCTCAGCGACGTCGCCCACCAGAGCATGGTGTCCCACTGCAGGACTGTGGGGGACATCAGGGACGCCCACGAGAACGGTAAGATCGCGCTGGTTCTTGCGCTGGAGTCGGCTTCACCCATCGAGAACGAGCTGGACAGGATCGACGTTCTCTACGGGTTGGGGGTGAGGAGCATGGGCGTCTGCTACAGCGAGAGCAACATGCTGGGCGGCGGCATGGGTGAGAGCAGCCAGGATCTGGGGCTCACGGACTTTGGGTACGACGCGGTCAAGCGTATGAACAGGCTGGGGATGCTCGTCGACGTAGGGCACACCTCGGACAGGACGGCGCTGGAGACCGTGGAGGCGAGCGACGCCCCCATCTACAACAGCCACAGCGGACCCGCGGCCATCGCACAGGGGCACACCACGGGCGACGAGGTGCTCCAGGCGCTGGCGGAGGGCGGAGGCCTCATAGGCGTCGGCGGCGCCGGCAGGGGGCTGCGCACCAGGAAGAACCCGGTTGGGTGCATCGAGAGCTACATGGAGTGCGTCGAGTACTGTATCGAGTTGATGGGTGTCGACCACGTCGGCTGCGGCCCCGACACGCTGTACGGTGCCCACCAGGAGCTGTACGGCGTCTGGTTTCCGCTTAGGATGGGGCACCACAGGAGACCCGGCGTCGATGCTGAGGAGGCTTTCCCCGTGCCGAGCGGCGTGGTGGACCCGGGGTACGTCAGGGGGCTGGAGAACCCGAGCGAGTACGTGAACATTGCCCGCTGGATGATCGTGCACGGTTACGGTGACGGGGAGATCCAGAAGGTGGTGGGGCACAACGCGTTGAGGATGCTAGAGGAGGTCTGGGTCTAACCCTTATTTTTGGTGGGTTACTTGCTGTAAGCTTAGATGGTTCTTGGTTACGTGGAGTAAGCGTTTTTTGGGTGTGATCGGGGGCTTTTCTGGGTGTTTATGTTAGGTTACTGGTCATATAGGGAAAAAAAATTGGGTCAGGGTTGATGTTCTTAGTTACATGGAACTAGCCTTTTGGTGCGACGTGGGGCGCCGAGAGAAAAGTAATATTGGCGTCGGGCTCCAATGGTATGATATCTTTGAGTGAACAGGAACAGGGGGAGAAGGGTAACCGGCTGCTAGTGGGGATGGTGGTGCTGTTGCACATGCTGAACCACATGATCAGCGGCGGCCTCCCCATACTCTACCCGGACATAATGGAGGAGTTCGATCTCAGCTACAGCCAGCTCGGGCTGCTGCGGTCTGCGTCCACCCTCGCCGCGGGGTTCCCGCAGATGTTCGTGGGGTTCCTCAGGCAGTGGTTCCCGGGACGCGTCCTCATAGGCGCCGGGAACCTCGTGAACTCGGTGATGAACATGGGTATCAGCGTCAGCAGCGGGTTCTACCAGTTCCTCGTCCTCAGCGTATTGGGCGGCGTGGGGAGTAGCACCCAGCACCCCGTGGGCGCGTCCATCATAACGACGGCGACCGAGCCCTCCAGGAGGGGGAGGATGCTTGGGCTCAACCAGTCGGTGCCCTCGCTGGCCTTCTCGTTCACGCCCCTCCTGGCGGCTTACCTGATAATCAGGCTGGGGTGGAGGAACACGCTGGGCGTGCTTTCCGTCCCCGCCCTCGTCGCCTCGCTGATACTCATCTTCCTCGTGAAGGGAGGGGAGTCCGCGGAGGCCAAGACGCGGGACGCCTTCAGCTGGGCCAGGCTCAGGGAGTCCCTGCGCAACCGCAACGTATTGGCCATAAGCGTCCTGAGGAGCGTCATGGCTTTCAGGATGGGGGTGAGGACGTTCCTGCCGCTGTACTTCATAAACGTGCTGGGGGTGACCCCTAAAACCTCAAGCCTGCTGTACTCCGTGATGCTCTTCGGCGGCGTCCTGGGTCCCTTCTTCTGGGGGTACCTAAGCGACAGGATGAACCGGAAGCCCCTCATAGTAGGCGTCATGGCTGGGTCCGGCGTCCTCTACTTCCTGCTTCAGTTCGTTGAGCAGGTGTGGCTCCTAGCCGGGGTGCTGTTCATGATAGGGTTCCTCGTCCAGACCGTCATCGTGCAGAGCGTGCTGTCGGACTCGGTGCCCCGGAGCCAGCTGGACCAGATCTTCGGTTTCTACTTCACTCTGGGGTTCACGTTGGGCTCGGTCTCCAGCGTCTTGTTCGGGTACATCGTGGAGTTCTACGGCTTCGGCTGGGGGTTCACCTTCATCGCCGGGGTGACGCTTGTCTCGATGCTGCCGGCGTTCTTCATATCCGAGCCCCGGAACACGGAGAAGGCGGGCCTTACGCCCTAGTTCTTCCCGGATAGGTACCTGTGTATCGACTGGGCCGCCGTCCTTCCCTCGCCTAAGGCCTGGATCACCGTGGCCCCTCCGCTGATGCTGTCCCCCCCGGCGAACACCCCGGGGATACTTGCCTGCATGTTCTCGTCGACCTGAATTCCCCCCCACTTGTTCACTTCGAGCCCCTCGGCGCGTTCAAGGAACAGCCTGTTAGGCAGCGTACCTATGGCTTCCACAACGGTGTCAAACCTTTCTCTGATCTCGCTTCCCTCGATGGGCAGTGGCCTCCTCCTGCCGCTCTCGTCGGGTTCACCCAGCCCCATGTGTATGAGGTCCAGGCTCTCAACCCACCCGTCTCTGCCATTGATCCTTATCGGGTTAACCAGCTCGCGGAAGATCACGCCCTCCTGCACCGCGTGCTTGAACTCCTCCGCCCTCGCGGGAGCCTCCTTCTGCGTCCTTCTATAGAGGAGGTGGGTCTCGGCGCCGTAACGCAGAGCGCATCTCGCCGCGTCCATGGCCACGTTTCCCGCCCCGATCACAGCCACCTTCTTACCAACCACTATCGGGGTGTCATACTCCTCTGGGAACCTGTACGCCTTCATCAGGTTGGTTCGTATCAGGAACTCGTTGGCGGAGTAGACCCCGTTAAGCTCCTCACCGGGGATCCGCATGAAGCGCGGGGCTCCTGCGCCCGTGCACACGAAGACGGCGTCAAACAGGTCAAGGATCTCTTCGAAGGTGACGTTTAAGCCAACGATCCTGTTCAGGTTTATGGCGACGCCCAGCTTCTCCAGGTACCTCAGCTCCCTGTCCACTATGTGTTTGGGTAGGCGGAACTCGGGGATGCCGTACTGGAGCACTCCCCCCGGTTTGTGGAGGGCCTCGTATATCGTGACCCTGTAGCCGTGTTTCCTCAGGTCGACTGAGCAGCTGATGCCGCTGGGGCCGGAGCCGATGATGGCCACCTTCTCCGGTCGTTCAGCTATCTCGATGGGGTCCTCGACGTCGTTGTCCATGGCCCAGTCGCCGATGAACGACTCCAGTTTCCCTATGTTGATGGGTTCGCCGACTCGCCCCAGGGTGCAGGCGCCTTCACACTGGTTTTCCTGTGGGCAGACGCGTCCCGCGATGGAGGGTATGGGGTTGCTCGTCTTCAGCGTCTCGTATGCGTCCCTGAACCTGTGTTCCGCGATCTCCTTGACGAACTTCTTGACGTCGACCAGTACGGGGCAGTGGTCCATGCACGGGGGGTTCGCGCATTGGAGGCACCGCTTCGCCTCCGCCACGGCTTCCTCCGCGGAGAACCCCAGGGGGACCTCGTCGAAGTTGTGTATCCTGTCTTCTACGGGCTGCTCTCGCATAGGCACGCGTTTCTTCTCCATCATGGACCCTCCCTGCTCTGGAGGTAGGCCTCCTTGGCCATCCCCTCGGGTTTCTTGAACATGCCGAGCCTGTTTATGACTTCGTCGAAGTTTACCTTGTGGGCGTCGAAGAGGGGGCCGTCTATGCAGGTGAGCTTCATGGCTCCGTCTATGAAGACCCTGCACGCGCCGCACATGCCTGTGGCGTCGACCATTATCTGGCGGAGCACCGAGTACGCCTGAACGCCGTGCATCTTGGTGAGGTCGGCCATCTCCTTGAGCTTGTCTATTTGCCCGCAGCCCAGCACCACGTCGATCTCCCTCGTCTCTAGGAGGCTCTTAAGGACGTCGTTGTAGTGGCCTCTCTCGCCGTAGGTTCCGTCGATGGTGGTGACGTAGTATTCATCGCTGACCGACCTCAGCTCTTCTTCGCCGTAGACGTCGTCTTTCGTCGGGAACGTCTGGATAGAGATGACGTGGTTTCCCTCAACCTTGTGCAGGGCCTCGCAATACGCATAGTTCTCGGCGTGTCCGCACACAAGGTCAGAGCACCACACGACTGTGCCGTATCTCTCTATGGGGAAGGCGTTACCCATGGGGCCTATGACCTGGTAAAACGAGTCTCCGACGTCGTAGTCGTCTAGCTCGAGGCTTGTCTTCCCGAGCCTCATTATGAACATGGTGATCCTGCCGTCCTCAGCCTTCTGGACAGACATGGGGATCCTTTCTCCCTTCTCATGCGTCATGAGGACGACGAACTGCCCTGGCCTGAGCCTCTCAGCGACGTGCGGCGCCTCGACCTCGATCAAGTAATCCTGTGAGTTCAGGTCCCTTTTCTCGGTGATGTGAAACTTGGACATCTCTGAATGGATGTCAAGTTTGTATATAAAATTTAAGCTAGACTAACGAAAATTTATAGTTGTTATTCGAATGACTCCGATATTTTATACTCTATACACTATTTTTATCTAGTTCTCACGGACGCGCCGCGTGTTACTTTCGCTAAATTTTTATAAGCAGACTGAGACAACCGGCCGAGATGGGTGATATCAATGCTTTTTCCAGCCCACATCGTCGCGTGGGCTCAAACTTTACGCGTGTTTTTAATCTTGGTTTCGCGTAGTCTCATATCTCGGTGTCCTCGTTGCTGGGGCGTGTGAAGGAGGAGCCGGGGTTCCTCCGGGGCAACCTGCTTATGCTCATGGTGAGCTACATGGTGTTCGGCTTCACCAGCGGCCTCATGGGCACCCTCCGGAGCCTAGCCAAGGTGCCCGCGGCCACCGTCTTCGCGTATCTATACGAAGTCAATAGGGCCTATCCATACTATGTCAAGGTAGTTATTGAGGTCGTCACCGTCGCCATCATTTATGCGTTGGTTGCGGAGCCGACCGAGGCGGAGGAGTAGCTGGTCACGGCCAGGTTCGTCTCATCGTGAACCTGTGGAACTCGCCGGTGGCCGCCTCTTTCTCGACGCGGACCTCTGTGACGTGGGCGCTGGTGGGGCCTCGGTGGCACCACTGTATGAGGCGGTCGACCATCTCCTCGCCGCCCTCGACCACAGCCTCGACGTCTCCGTTGGGCAGGTTCTTGACCCAGCCCTTGAGGTTGTGGTGGTTCGCCATGCGCTTGACGCCTGCCCTGTAGCCGACTCCCTGCACCCGGCCCCTGATGAGGAGGTGTGCGCGGATCATTGGAGGTCCTCGACTCCGTAGCGGGCTGATATGTAGCAGCTTCCCTCGTGGCTGACCATGCAGGGGCCTACGGGGCTTTCTGGGGTGCACGTCTTGTTGAAGAGGGGGCACTCCCAGGGGTAGATGATGGCGCGGAGTACGTCGCCGCACCTGCAGCCGGGGGGCATCTCGTAGCTGACCTCCGTCTCGACGTGGAACCGTTTGGAGGCGTCGTGGGCCTCGTACTCGTCCCTGACCTTGAGGCCGGACTGGGGGATGACGCCGATGCCCCTCCAGGGAGCATCCTCTGGCTCGAACACCTGCTTCAGCAGCCGGAGGGCCCGCGGGGCTCCCTCGGGCTTTACGGCCCTCGTGTAGCTGTTCTCGATCTCGGCTCGGCCTTCCTTGATCTGGCGGAGTATCATGGCTACGCTCATGAGGACGTCGAGGGGCTCGAAGCCGGCGATGACCTGGGGGACCCTGTACCTCTCAGCCACCTCCCTGTAGCCTTCCTCGCCGATTATGGTGGATACGTGTCCGGGGTCTATGAAGCCGTCAACCTGTGTGACGCCCATCTCCATCAACGCCATCATGGCGGGGGGTATGAGGAGGTGGGCGCTGTAGACGCTGAAGTTGTCCGGGGGCTCGGCGACCAGCTCGGACGCGGTGGTGGGGGCGGTGGTCTCGAAGCCCACGGCGAAGTGGATTACCTGGCGGTCTGTCTTCTCGGCCATCTTGACGGCGTCGTGTATGCTGTAGACGATGCGGACATCG
>Ga0265592_1000272_pt1 | contig 29265 bp, 41 predicted proteins | sample saktaG_7_FD_190141 | JGI IMG/M metagenome (GOLD analysis project Ga0265592, IMG submission 190141) | Saline water microbial communities from Sakinaw Lake, British Columbia, Canada - sak_2010_1_5_120m | ecosystem: Environmental > Aquatic > Non-marine Saline and Alkaline > Saline ... | reverse complement strand
ACACTTGTTTCTATTTCCCCTTTCCCAAAATCATCATAATATGAAATAATAATTGGAAATTCAAATTCTCCAGCATCGCCCACAATAAAAGTTAAAATTGCTGGACCATCTTCATCTGAATCAAGCGAACCAATAAATGATTGTTTTAATCCTTGAAAAGGATGATCAATAAATACTTCTACTGATTTTGCAGTGCCATCACCAGTATTTTCAACCCTTAAAGTTAATTCAACTGTTTCTCCTTCTTTTGGAAGTATAGGATCTGTTTTAAGAGAAGCAATACCTAATTCTGCTCCATTGCCTATAACTTCAAATGTGATATTATAATCTCTTGTGATTCCACCGTAGGAAAGTCTTGTTTTAATTACATGTGTTCCAGGAAGAGCATCATCGTTTGTTCCCATATGGTATGTAAGAAATCTTTCACTATTTCCATAATTTAATTCAGGAATTTCTAAAATTAAAGGTTCTTTAATTGTAATATCTGTTGGAGGGTTTAATAATTCAAAATAAATAGATGCAGGTATTTCATCCCCACAATTTTCAATTTGTATACCTACTGTAAATTCCTCTCCAATTCCAATTGAACTTGGACTAATATCTGAAATTTCTGCTGTTACACAAAAAGCAGCATTTACAACTCCTATTAAGAATATAGGAATCATAAACATAAACATTAATTTGAAATTCATTTTACCTCTTTTATTACTTTACTTTAATGAAATAATTACTTATAAATCTTATGAAAAAAACCCTCTTCTTTTTCAAAAACTCCCAAAAATACAAGAAATTAATTAAACACTTTAGATTTTACTAAAAGACTTTTGAGGTTTATTTAAAAAATGAGCAAGATAAAATTTGATTCAAGGGGGAAACCTATTCCTTTAGTTAAAACCCGGGATTCTCAAATTTGGGACTTTGAAAGCAAAAATAACACCCCAAAAAAACAATTAAAAACTTCTTCTTCTCTTGAATTCTTAAAAGAAGCTAAGGCAGTAGGAGATATCTTTTCTACAGATTACTGGAGTTTATATCAAGGAGAAAAAAGACTCGAACCTTTAAAGTTTAAGAACGGCAAAACACAAGAAGATGTTGTTCGGGAAATAGTTGATCTCTCTAAAAATCATAAAGTTATTTTCCTCCATGGAACTTGTGGTTCAGGAAAAAGTGCAATAGCACTAAATGTTGCCAGAATTTTAGGAAAATCCTCAATAGTAGTTCCAGTAAAAGCTTTACAAACACAATATGAAGAGGATTACATAGAAAAAAAGTATCTTTCTAAACCTAATGGAAAGAAAATGAAAATAGCTATGATAACTGGAAAATCTAATCATGATTCAATTATTCAACCAGGAATTTCCTGCGCAGATTCTTCATTACCAGAAAACATTAAGATTGTGGACAAAAATCGCCAAAAGATTTTAGAATATGTTAAAGAAAATCCTTTTTTAGAAAACCCAGGTAATCTTGATATTGAAAATATAAGAAGGATTACTGTTGCAGCAGCAAATCCATATTGGGGACCTATAATTCCCTCAAACTTTGAACTAAAAAGTTTAACTGACGCTCAAAAGAAAAAATATAAGGGTTGTGATGGGGAAGATTATGTCTTTTACCACAGAAAAAAAGGTTGCTCTTACTATGATCAATATCTTTCTTATATTAACTCAGATGCTATCATTTTTAATTCTGCAAAATATCGTGCTGAAATGGCAATAGGCCGAAAGCCTTTAACAGAAGTAGACATAATTGATGAAGCAGACCAATTCTTAGATAGTTTTTTCCAACAAGGTGAATTAAATTTAACAAGAATCTTATTTTCCTTAAAAAATTTCCACACAGAATCTCAAATTATTAAAAGTTCATTAGAGAAAATGACTAAACTTATCGAGGCTGAAGAAAAGAATAAGAAAGTTTTAGGAATAGATGAGAATCAAATTTTAAAAATATCTGACACAAAAATAAAATCTTTCTTACAAGAATTAACTTCAAACTTAGATTTAGATGCTGAAATTACTTTAGATGAATTAAATTATTTAAATCGTGCTCTTGAGGCAGCACAAGAATTCAAAGACTCATTAGATAGTGTTTATCTTAATTATAGAAAAGACGAAGATGATAATATTTTCATTAAGTTAGTAAGTACTGATATTTCTGGTAAATTTAAAGACCTATTATCAAAAACTAAGACTCTTGTTTTCATGTCAGGTACTTTGCATTCAGAATCTGTTATAAAAAATATCTTTGGAATTAAAGATTATGTAGTTGTAAATGCAGAAGAAGTTAATTTTGGCTCAACAGAAATAATAATGACTGGAAAAGAATTTGATTGTAAATATTCAAATTTCAAATCTAAAGAATATTCTAGAGAAGATTATCTAGTTGCTTTATCTAAATGTATGGAAAAGGCTAAAATACCTGTTTTAATTCATGTTCATTCTTTCAAAGATTTACCTACGGAAAAAGAAAAAAAAGAATTTAATATAAATAATTTGATGAGTTCTGAGCAATTAAAAGAGTTACAAATAGAAGATAAAACAGGAAAAGCCATTTCTAATTTTAAATTTGGTTTAGCAAATTCATTATTTAGTACAAAATGTGGTCGTGGAGTTGACTTTCCCAAAGAAATTTGTAATTCAATAATCTTCACAAAATATCCCAACCCAAATGTTAGTGATACTTTCTGGAAAGTTCTTCAGCAAACTCATAGAGATTATTATTGGGATTTTTATCGTGACAAGGCTTGGAGAGAATTTCTTCAAAAGATTTATCGGGCCCTTCGAAGTATAGATGACCATGTTTTTATTCTCTCACCTGATTCAAGGGTTTTACAAGCTGTTCAAAGGTTACAAAAAGAATAAAACAATCTCATTTATCTAATTAAAATTATCTAACAATCTTTGCTCAGGAGTTGCAGCATGTGCAATATACTTATCACCTGCCCCATAAAAAAAATGACAAAATCCATCCCAAACAGCATGACCTGTTGGAAAAACAACGTTTCCCTTAACAATACCATTCCTTTCCCAAGATTTTGTAGCTTCTAAAATTGATTTTTCAGTTCTTCCAAGTATTTTTTGGGGATTATCTTTATCAACCAATGCCATTCCAAACTTATAATTTCTTTCAGGTTTCATAGTTGCTCCATGATAAGGGATTATAACTCCTTCAGAAGTTTCAAATGGAGGATAACTTGAACCAATATGGCTCTTTTCCCAAGAATATTCTCTTTCTAATAAAAGATGTTCTTCTAAACCAGCTATGGATTTTTTCCAAAATTCATGTTCAGATAATTCTTTAAAATCCTTAACATAAATAATTTGCATATCTGGCAATAATCTAATAATAACGCCATAATAATCTTCTAAATTACCATTTAATTTCCTTTTAATTTTATGCGGAAATAATGCGCAATCTTTAGTACCTAAAAATGGGCTAGCAGGTTCTGAATATTTTTCTCTTGAAATCTTTTGCTTTTTCCCATTAGGATATTGTTTCTTCCAAGTATTTTTGTACTTTTCATTAGGTGCTAATTCAATAGCTTCTTGCAAAGAGATATTTGGAAAGAAAACACCAAATTTATCCCATCCCAATAAATTATCAGGCTCTGCTTCCTTAGTTCTCAAATACTCTGTTCTAGCATCAACCCCATTATAATGAACTAAAAATGCATGTAAAGGTGATTCTCCTTGTATATTTCCCACCCTCATATCTTCAACACCTTGTTGTCCATGAGGAAGTTCAGGAGCTAATACTAATTCTTCAATTGGACGTCCTTTTCTATCTCTAACAATTCTTACTGCATTTCCTTCAAGTAAAGCTGCATTTCTAACAATACATGATTTGTGTACACCCTTTTCACTATAATATAATCTAGAAAGCAAATATGCTAAGGGGCCATATTGAACAACAGCAGGATTGAAAATTCCAAGTCTCTTAAAGGGCAAAGCCACATTTAAACCATCTGGAGGTTCATCGCCATTATCTTCTGCCCTTAGTATAATCTCCTTATTAAACATAAAGATAAAGACGAGATAAACCCTTTTAAACATAATTAATCTGCATTTATCCTATAGCAAAATACTAAGAAATATTAAGAAATTTACAAAATATAAGGATATATAAAGCCTAAATGAGACTCTTTTTAATGAATAAAAGTCAATTACAAGAGAAAAAACCAGGAAAAACCTGTTTTGGAACAAAAGAATGGTCTGAGAATTCAGGTATTTGTAATGGATGTGAATTAAAAGAAGCTTGTGGTAAAATTAAAGCAAAAAAAGGATAATTTACCAATTATTTTGAGAATCCTAAACACATACTAAGTACAACCAATTTTTTTCAAATCAATAGATTTAAATTATTTAGTTTTAGTTACTTTAACTGCTTTCGGCCCTCTATCTCCTTGCTCTACTTCAAATGTAACTGCATCATCTTTGTCAATAGTTACTCCTTCTTCAAGACCAGTTTTATGCACAAAGTATTCTTTTCCATCTTCTCCAGCTATAAAACCAAATTCTTTTTCACTATTGAAAAATTTTACTGTTCCTTTCATTATTTTTTCCTCCTGTAAATATAATTTATCTTAAGAGTTTAAAAAAGTTCTTATATGAGATAATTATAGAATATTAAAATATCAGCATATAATATCACAAATACTGAATAATCTTGATTTTCCCGCTTTTTATTAGTTTTTGAGGAAGTCCATTTAAATAAGTAATTACAATTCTTCCACCAGGCATTTTAACCTTGCATTTAATTTTATTTGTTAATATCATACTTTTACTAGTTATCCCTAGTTTATATACCTTTAGTCTGTCACTACTCCAGAAGAACAATACGCGCACGCCGAAGACTCACCTCTTATCTTTAGATAAAATTCAATCTGTATAAAACTCAATATGCTCAACATCCAACTCATTTCTTTTCTTTTTATTATAAGAAGCAACAGGTTTTTTAAGAGGTATCTTTAATACTTTCTTATCTTTCTCTTTTAAACTCTTATCAACTACTTTTTTCTTATTCATAAATTAATTAATAATTAACAATATAAAAATCTTTAGAAAAACGCCCACGCCGTAAGCCTAGTAGAAGTAAGAACGCCCTGTTAGGAGTTTTTAAGAATTATTTTTTCTTTTTTGGTTTTTTACTTTTCTTGCTTAACTGTATAAGTTTCTTGACTTTGCTCCCCTTACTTTTTTTGCTTGGAGATCTACCCCTTCTTTTAACTTGTTTCTTTTTAACTTTCTTTTTTATTTGTTTTTTCTCTTTCATTTTTTATGATTAGGGCTCGGTGAGGAAGTGCCACAAACAAAGACTGAAACAATTTTCCCTATCAGTTTGTTTTAATGGTTATCTTCCTCGCGCCGATGATAAGCTTAGAGAGTACAGGTTTAGTGCAGTGAGTTATAGCCCTTCCACTACATAATGACTGAGTGCTCAAAAGAGGCTTTCAGGGTCACATCCTTTCCAGGACAACCGATTATATAATCAGAACAATGCACTATTTAAATCTTTCTTTATAAACATAAATACGCCCACGCCGGGAATCGAACCCGGGTTGCATCCGCGACAGGGATGAGTCATAGCCGTTAGACCACGTAGGCATTTCAGTATTTGTCTACTGGGCTCACCAAAATCTTATGGAGATCTTTTGAGTAAGACCACATAGGCTTGACTATTTATATAAGAATTAACTTTTAAACCTTACTACTATCTAAAAAATAAAATAAAAAATCATATATTTTTACTTGGAATTAATAATTTAATTAGATAATAAAAAATAAATGTAGATATAATAAATATAACAGTTAACATAAAACCCATTTCAGGATTAATAAGATTAAATTTTATTATAAGCAAGATTGCAACAGCTCCAAGAATAATAGATATAAGAACCCCAACGATAAATTTTACCTCAAAAAGAGTCTTATTCTTTATCTTTTTAATTAAACTATAAATTACACAAACAAGAACATAAATAGGCATTACAAATGCAACAATAATAAGAAAAAAAGGTTCATCTCCCCCTGTTGATTGAAAATAATTAAAGAAAATAGCATAAACTAAGTTATGTAATATTACTGCTAAAACCCAAACTCCCACAATTATTAATAATTTCTTCCAGGTTAATAAAAACCATTTATCAAGTTTATTTTCCTTTTTCTTTTTCATTTCTTTATCACCTTCTTTCCACCCATATATTTCCACAACGCTTTTGGTATCTTAATACTCCCATCTTTTTGTTGATTGTTCTCCATAATAGCAACTATTGCCCTAGAAGTTGCAATAACAGTATTATTCAAAGTATGCGCATAATATCTTTTACCTTTATCTTCAATCTTAATATTTAATCTTCTTGCTTGAGCTTCTTCCATATTTGTTAATGAAGTTATTTCAAAGTATTTTTTCTGCCTTGGACTCCAAGCTTCTAAATCACAAGATTTCGCCTTTAAATCTGCTAAGTCCCCTGCACAACACTCTAAAACTCTAACAGGTATTTCTAATGCTTTAAAGAGGTCTAATGAAAACTTTAACATTTTATCATACCATTTATATGATTCTTCTGGCTCGCAAATAACTACCATTTCTTGTTTATTGAATTGGTGTGTTCTGTAAATTCCTTTTTCATCAACTCCATGAGAACCAATTTCTTTTCTAAAACACATACTATATGCCGTTTGTTTAATTGGAAGCTCTTTTTTCTTAATTGCACTATCTATGAATTGACCTATTAAAGGATGTTCAGATGTTGCAATCAAATACAAATCTTCTCCATCAACTTTATATGCCATTTGTTCAATTTCTGCATGAGAATAAACACCACTTAAAATTTCTTTTCTAATCATTAATGGAGGCTCTACATACTCAAATCCTTGCTTAACCATGTAATCTCTTGCAAAATTTATTAAAGCCATATTCAACAAAGCTAAATCTCCTTTAAGAAAATAAAATCCCTTTCCAGAAGTTTTTGCAGATATATCAAAATCAAGCATGCCCAGTGATTCGCCAAGTTCCACATGACTCTTTACAGGAAAACTAAACTTCTTTATTTTACCAATCTTTTTAATCTCTTTATTTTCTTTATCAGATTTTCCAGCAGGAACACTCTTATGAATTATATTTGGTATCTTTAACATAATCTCTTTAATATCTCCTTCAAGTTTTCTTCTCTTTTCTTGAGATTTTTCAATTTCCCTAGGAATTTCTTTAGCTTTTTTAATTAAAATAGAAGCATCTTTTTTATTTTTCTTAGCTTGATTAATCTTTTCAGATATCTTATTTCTTTCACTTCTTAATCCATCCTCGCTATATTTTAATTTTCTCCATTCTCCATCTAATTTCTTAACTTTATCTACAAGGGGAAGTTTCTCCTCTTGATGTTTCTTTTTGATATTTTCTTTAACTAATTCTGGATTTTCACGAATAAGATTTATATCAATCATATTTTCATTAAAGAAATATTATATTTAAATCTTCTCCAAACCTTTAAAAATATCAATTACCCTATAATTCTATTGAGGTGAACAATGGCTCTTACAACAGGAATAACAGAAGCTTATAATCTATTTGTAGCATCTTTACCCCAGTGGGCACAAAGTTTTATATCTTTTTTCTTAATTGCTCTTTTAATTCTAATCTATGCTATTTTTATTTGGAAGTTTTATAGATGGATATCTACTAAAAATCTTTTAGAATTAAATCTTAACAAATATAATAAATCTGAACATCCGGCAACTGCAAAAATGCTTGCAGGATTATTTTATCTTTTAGAGTATATTGTTATCTTACCATTTTTAATTTTCTTTTGGTTTTTAATCTTCACCTTCTTTTTATTAGTATTAACTGACAGTTTACCTGTAGGTACTTTGTTAATTATCTCAGCAACAGTTATCGCTGCAATTAGAATGACTGCTTATTACAATGAAGATTTATCTAGAGATCTTGCTAAACTTGTTCCTTTTACTTTGTTAGGAGTTTCATTAATTAAACCTAATTTCTTTGATGTAAGTAGAATAATTTCACAGATAGGGGAAATACCTCAATTTGCTACCCACATAATTGCATATCTTCTCTTTATAGTGGCTTTAGAAGTTGTTCTAAGAATCTTCGAATTTGCATTTTCAATATTTAATTTAAAGGATGACGAAATAAAACAACAAGTACAATAAATAAAAATAATTAGTTCCTCTCAACTTTAGGATGTTCATCCCCTTTCCTTGCAATTTCTTTAAGCATTTTAATGTGTTTATTTTTTTCTTCCCTGTATTCTAATCTACTTGTTTTTGATTCTCTTATCATTTTTGCCACATATTCTCCACCTAAAAAATGGGGAGTTAAAACATAGCTTGCACCTTCATCATACAAATCCATTGCTTCTTGGATTGAATGGGCTCTAACAATAATTATTGCTTTTGGATTTACCATCTTTATTGTTTCTATTAATAAGACATTTGTATCAAATTCTGGAACAGTTGAAACAGCCATATTTATTTTATCTAAAGGTAACTCTCTTAATAATTCTGGATCATCTACATCTCCATATAAACAAGGAATATTAAACTTCTTTAAATCAGAAATAGTATCTGGATTAAAATCCACTACCAAATATCTTTCTTTAATTTTCTTTAAAGATCTTAAAATACTAAATCCAATTCTATTATAGCCAAAAAGAATCGCATCATACCTTTTTTTCAAGTCTTTTGTCTCCCTAACTTTTCTTCTCTCAAAAAGAGAAACAAACCCATATAGTTTTTTATAAAGCCCTTTAGAATACATAATCATATAAGTTGAAAGAAAAATTGTAATTACTAATGTTAAAGTTAAAGTATGGAGAACTTCAGTAGTAATATGTCCTACAGACACACCTAAAACAAGAACAATTAAAGAGAATTCAGAAATTTGTGCTAAAGTTGTTCCAACTTGGAAATTAGTTCTTTTTGTATATCTAAAAATCGAGGAAAAAGTCATTAATATCAAAGGTTTTGCAACCAATACAACTGCTGATAATATTAGTGCATTAAGAATAATAGGACCAAGATTTAAAACAGGAATATTTAGACCTAAAATTATAAAGAAGATTATTAAAAAGAAATCTCTAAGAGGCCTAACTCTTGAACTAATCTCTACACTATAAGGAGAAACAGATAAAACAATTCCTGCGATTAAGGCACCTATTTCAATTGAAAATCCTACATATCCAAATAAAGCTGCAATTAAGAAACACCAGAAAATTGAAAATAAAAATAATAATTCTTGATGTTTAGCAATATTTTTAGTTAGTCTTGGAAGAATATAAAATCCAGATAAAAATAAGAATACAATTAATCCCAATCCAATTAACAAACTTTGTAATCCAAGACCTGCTAATGCAACCCCTCCTGAAATAGTAGAGATTACCATTAAAACCCCAATAGCAACTAAATCTTGTATAATCAAAACCCCTATAGCTATTTTACCATATAGGGAATCTAAATGCTGTTTATCAGAAAGAAGTTTCATAGTAATAATCGTACTGCTAAATGCTAAAGCAATTCCAATATAAATCCCAGTAACTGATGAGAATCCTAAAAGTAAAGAAACTCCAAAACCTAAACCAAAGGTTAGAATCATTTGCCCTAAACCAATTAATAAGGAAGAAGTCCCTATTTCTTTGATTACTTTTGGATTTAAATGTAATCCCACCATAAATAATAGGAAAGCAATACCTAATTGGGAAAAAGTATGTATTAACTCTGTGCTAGCACCTAATTTTAAAATAAACGGCCCAATAATCACCCCTGCAAGAATATACCCAATTATAATTGGTTGATTAAATAATTTAACGATGTAAGATACTATAAATGCGACTGACAGAATAATTGCTAGTTGAATAAATATTACATCCATATTCCCTCTTTTACATAATAAAAAAGAGAAAGATAGTATAAAAAGGTTTTGAGATTATACACTTTAGACGCTTAAATAAACAATAAGTTTTTAAACTATTTTTGAAATCATATCCTATGCCAAAAGTAAGAATCAAATTAAACAGTACAGATATAACTACCCTTAATAATATCTGCGATTCTATTAAAGATATTTCAAAAAAAGCAGGAATACTTATGAGTGGACCAGTTCCATTACCTACTAAGAAACTTAAAGTAACTACAAGAAAATCACCTTGTGGAGATGGAACAGCTACATTTGATAGATATGAAATGAGAATTCATAAAAGGTTAATTGACCTTCCTGCAAATGAAAAAGTGCTTCACCATATTATGAGAATGCAAATTCCAAAGTCAGTTAGCATAAAAATAGAAATGAAAGATTAATGAGGAAAAAAACAATTTTTATAATTAGTGTAATTATCTTAATAGCACTGATTTTAATATTATTATTACCAAAACAAAAAATGACAACAGTAACACTTGAAACAAATAAAGGAAACATTGTAATTAATTTATATTCTGATATGCCTATAACTACTGGAAACTTTGAAAAACTTGCTAAAGATGGTTTTTATGACAATGTAATCTTTCATAGAGTAATTGATGGATTCATGATTCAAGGTGGAGACCCTACTGGAACAGGGAGCGGGGGCCCAGGTTATAATATTGAAGATGAATTTACCCATGCAGGTGGAAATAAAAATAATAGGGCTACAATATCAATGGCAAATGCAGGACCAAATACTGGTGGTAGCCAATTCTTCATTAATTTAGTAGATAATAATTTTTTAGATTCTAAACATCCAGCATTTGGAAAAGTTGTAGAAGGTATGGATATTGTAGATGCAATAGCTAAAGTCCCAAAAGATGCAAATGACAAACCTCTTGAAGATGTTGTAATAATCAAAGCAACTGTTAATTAACAATAATTCTTAAAAACTTATTCTCTATAGAAAATTATGATAAAGCCTTGGATCCCTAAAAAAAGTAATATTATGTTTGATGATGAAGAAGGGGTTGGAATACATCTATCATATAATTGGAGTTCAGAAAACAAGCCATCTGCAATGTTTATTTATTGGGGAAATGAAAAATATAAGGAAACAATGATGAGTTTTGGTTCTGAACAATATGGAAAAGATAAAATTGAAAAATATTGGAAAGAAATTTTAGAATTAGAGATAAATAAAAAACTAACCTTGGATACTCTTTGCGACATAATAGAAAATAATTTTATTCCAGAAGAAATATTAAAAAAAGTTAAAAAGGAAAAAAGTAAAATAAAAGTTAATTAACCAATATTCCTCTGAGGTTCTGAAATATCTGGTTCGATTGTTAATCTTGGAGTTTCTCTGTTTTCATTAACATATCTATCAAAAGTTGATTTACTCATAGTTCTTCCAAATTTTTCAGCAATCTTATCTTTAAATTTATTATAAACCTCTGTTCTATTATCATCATAATATCTCTTAAAGAAAGCAATTGCCACACTTCCCACTTTTTTATTATCTACTTTTTTTCTATCCCAACGATGGATTGTTACATCACTCATCCCAATTTCTTGTGCAAGCATTAGAGCTTCCACAACATCATTTCTGGTTTGTAGCTCCTTCCTATTACAATGCTTCAAAATATAATCAAGACCTTCAAAATGACTTAATTTTATCTTTTTTGGCAATCCTTTTTTATATCTATTTTCTACTTGACCCCTATACACAAATGCAACTTCTTTTATACGATCTTCAAAAGATGTAAGCAATCCTTTCATAGTAGTTTTATTAGATTTTTTTAAGTCTTTTACATATTTATGTAATAAAGTAGGTGTTTGTGTTTTTTCTAAAAGATAAAGAGATTCATCAAAAGGTTCTGAATTTTCATTGTAAATTTCAGATGTTTTTTCAAAACCTCTTTTAGCAAGTGATCCAATTCTCAGATGACCCCTTATTCTTTTCTCAAGATCTTGACTTGTCTTAACTTCTGGATCAATATTTTGCAAAAAACCATTTAATTCAGTATATTCTTCAGAATAAATTCTTTGTTCTAAAGATATATGTTTATACTTAGGAGGTGGTTCTGTTTCAGAAATATCTCTGGATTCACCTAGCCCTTTATCCATTATAAAAAACAGAAGAAATATTTCTTTTTAATTATTTCTGTACTATAAAAACATTTAAATAATATGCTCTTTTCAGTGAATCATGGAAAAAGATATAGGAAAATTAAAGAAAAACGATACTTCAGACATCATTATTCGTGTGGATGACTTTGGTGGTCAAAGAGGTTTAACAGTTAGAGAATTTGTGACTTCTGATAGATACACTGGTTTTACAAAAGCAGGTGTAAGAATATCTGCTGAGAATTTCCCAAAATTCAAAGAGATGATCAACTCTGTATCAGAAGAGGAAATGAATGAGACTCCAGAACAACCAGCAAGCCAAGAAACTTTAGATGAAAAGCCAGCAGAAGAAGCAGCTAAAGAAGAAGCACCTAAAGCAGACATGCCTGATTATTAATTCTGAATAAGTATTCAAAACAAAACATTTAAATAGTCTAATGAATAGGTATTCATAACTAAAACAGGAGAAATTAAAATGCCAAATAGAGATAAAACAGGACCAGAAGGAAAAGGACCTAAAACAGGAAGACAGCAAGGAGACTGCAAAGGTGCAGAACCTAATGACAATGCACCAAGAACTGGAGCTGGAAGAAGACCTAGAAGGAACTTTGGAAGAGGACTAGGTAGAGGAAGATAAGATGCCTAGACCGCGTCTTAGAAGAAGAGTAAGGGGCCGGCCAAACTCTTCTTACTTTAAACCAGCAGGAATTCCTATGAGCTCTTTAGAGGAATCTATACTAACTTTAGATGAATTTGAAGCAATAAGATTAATTGATTTTCAAGAAATTCCCCAAGAAGAAGCAGCTAAAAAAATGCAGATTTCTCAACCAACATTATCAAGAATACTAAAGTCATCAAGAAAAAAGATATCTGATGCAATAATTAATGGGAAAGCAATCAAAATTCAAGGAGATAATTTTAAAATGGTTCAACCACAAAAAAAAGGTTTAAGACGTGGAGCTGGGAGAGGAGAATTTGCTGCTGGTCCAGATGGCGAATGTGTTTGTCCAAAATGTGGATATAAAAAGTCACATGTATTAGGACAACCTTGCTATCAAATAAAATGTCCTAAATGCAAAAGTCTTATGACAAGAAAACAAAATTGAATAAAATGAAAAACCTTAAAATTTACTTGTTCAGACATGGACAAACTTATTATAACAAGAATAAAATATTTACTGGTTGGAAAAATTCTCGTTTAACTCCTTTAGGAAAAAAACAAGCAAAGATTATTGCAAAAAAATTAAAAGAGAAGCAAATTGATGTTGCATTTCAAACAAAATTATCTCGCTCTAAAGAAACTTTGAAACTTGTTCTTAAATATCATCCAGAATGTAAAAAGATAATCACTGATAATAATATAATAGAAAGGGGTTATGGATTTTTAGAAGGAAAAAGTCATGAAAAAGTAATTAGAATATATGGAAATGAAGAATATGAAAAATGGCACAGGGGATGGAATACCCCAATGAAAAAAGGAGAATCTTTTAAGATGGTTGAAAAAAGGGTTAAAATTTTTATTAAAAGTTTAATCAAATTTATGAAAAAGAACAAAGTTAATGTTGCAATTTCTGCTCATGGAAATTCAATAAGATTATTCAGAAAAATTATGGAAAAAGCGAGTATAAACGAAACTTGTTCTTGGAAAATTCCTTATGATAAATATTTTGAATATAATATTAAACTAAAAAATCAAAAGGAGGTTAAAAAATGAAAATAGCAATAAGTTCAACAGGAAAAAGTTTGGAAGATGAAATAGATTCAAGATTTGGAAGATGTCCTTATTTTCTAATTGTAGAAATTGAGAATAAAAAAGTGAAAAATATAAAAGCAATTAAAAACACAGCAAAAGCACAAAAAGGTGGAGCAGGAATTACAGCAGGAGAAATAGTTGCAAATCAAAAAGTTGATGTAATAATCACTACAAATTTAGGTCCTAGAGCATTTTCTATATTTGGACAATTTGGAATTAAAATTTATCAAGGACAAGGAAAAATCAAGGATGTTGTACAAGATTTTATAGAGAACAAATTAACACAAATAAAAGATGCAACTGGCCCACAACATGTTGGATTAAAATAAGAAAAATGGGAATTTAAGTAATTGAAATGAAAACTAAAAATGTCGAAGAAGCAAAAGAATATTTTGCTGAACTTGTAAAGGAACAATTAAACAGAATTAAATCTTTAAAAAAAGAAGAATGGGTAAATTATAAAAAATTAAAACCAATTAAAATTGGGTTTCTTGCAGGAGATGGCATTGGTCCCTATATCATGAATGAAGCAAAAAAAATTCTAAAATTTTTATTAAAGGAAGAGGAGGAAAATGGTGAGATTCAATTTATAGACATTAATGGATTAACTATTGAAAATCGAGTTAAAATTATGAAAGCAGTACCTTTGGATGTTCTTGAAGAAATTAAAAAATGTCATGCAATTCTTAAAGGGCCAACAACAACACCGAAAAAAGGAGATCAGTGGCCAAATATAGAAAGTGCAAATGTAGCATTAAGAAAAGAGCTTGATTTATTTGCTAATATTCGTCCAGTAAAAATACCCAAAGAAGGCATAAACTGGATTTTTTTCAGAGAAAATACAGAAGGAGCTTATGCTTTAGGAAATAAAGGAATAAATATTACTGATAACCTTTCTATAGATTTTACGATTACAACAACCCAAGGTTCAGAAAGGATAATAAAATTAGCTTTTGATTACGCAAAGAAAAATAAAATTGATAAAGTAACAGTTGTAACTAAAGCAAATGTAATAAAAACTACCGACGGCAAATTTTTAAGCATTGCAGAAGACATAGCTAAAAAATATAGCGAAATTGAATTAGATTCTTGGTTTGTTGATATTTTCAGTGCTAAACTTCTTGATCCAAGAAGAAGAAAAAAGTTTAAAGTTGTTGTACTTCCTAATCTTTATGGAGACATAATTACAGATGAAGCTGCAGAATTGCAGGGAGGTGTTGGAACAGCTGGCAGTGCAAATATTGGAAAAGAATATGCTATGTTTGAAGCTATTCATGGTTCTGCATTAAGAATGGTAGAAGAAGGGAGGGCAAAATATTCTAATCCTTTAAGCATATTACGTGCAGCAGTAATGTTGCTTCAGCATATTGGTTTTACAGAAAAAGCAGATAAATTAAATAAAGCTTTAGATATTTGTATGAATGAAAGAAAAATTGTTATAACTGGCCATTCTGATGGTGTAACCTGCTCAGAATTCGCTGATTATATTTTAGAAAAAATTTAAAATAAAATGGCTTTACTCAAAAAGAAATGTCAATATTGTGGGGAGAAAATAAATAAAGGAGATGAAATATTTGAAAAAGTAAAGGTCCCTGAATTTAAAGACAAGGTAAAAAAACCTTTTTGCAGTAAAGAACATGCAGAACTTTACCAAAAATGTATTAAAGGGACTCCAAGAAGAAATTTTTGTCCTCGTTGTGGGGTATAAATAAAATGGAAAAACTTCAATTACTTAAAGAACAAATTTTAAATTGCAAAAGATGTGATTTGCGCAAAACAAGAACAAATCCTGTAATCGGGGAAGGTTCTCTAGATGCCAACATAATGTTCATTGGTGAAGCACCAGGATTTAATGAAGATAAGCAAGGAAAGCCTTTTGTTGGGCAAGCAGGAAAAATTTTTGATGAACTTCTAAATTCTATTAATCTAAAAAGAGAAAAAATTTATATAACCAATATTCTTAAATGTCGTCCACCAAATAATCGTAATCCAACTCAAGAAGAAATAAAAATTTGCTCTTCTCACTTAAATAAACAAATAGATATTATAAAACCAAAAGTTATATGTTGCTTGGGGAATTTTGCAACTGATTACACATTAAAAAAATTTGGCTTAAAAGATAAAATTCAGGGGATAAGCAAAATCCATGGACAAGTTTTCAATACCTCAACTTTAACAGGAACTATAAGAATTATTCCTTTGTATCACCCAGCTGTCGTAACTTATAATCCCAATATGTTAAAAATCCTTAAAAAAGATTTTGAAAAAACAAAATGAGAATAGCAGTAACTGGTGGAAAAGGTGGAACTGGAAAATCTATGGTAGCAACGTCTCTTGCAGTTGAATTTGCAGAAAATAAAAAAACAATGTTAATTGATGCTGATGTTGAATGTCCTAATGACCATTTATTGCTTTCTGTAAAAAGAAAAAAATATTCTGATGTTTATCAGCCAATTCCCAAATGGGATTTTAAAAAATGCATAAAATGCGGAAAGTGTGCTTCTATTTGTAAACAAAATGCAATAGTTTTTGTTAAAGGAAGATATCCTGCTTTTGTAAAAGATGTTTGTATTGGTTGTGAAGCATGCAGGATTGCTTGTCCAACAGGTGCGATTTCCATGTCAAAAAAACAAATAGGAACAATTTATACAGGAAAAAATTATAATGTAAATCTAGTTATAGGGGAACTTAAAATCGGTGAATTAGCTTCAGGAGAAATTGTGGCTGAAGTTAGAAAACATTCTGAAGAAATCAATAAAAAATTAAAAGCCGAAATAATATTAATAGATTCTGCTGCAGGAATTGGATGTCCTGTAATTGCTTCCTTAGTCGGAACAGATTATATAGTTGCTGTGACAGAACCTACACCATCTGCATTACATGATCTAAAAAGAGTATTATATTTAGCAAATCATTTTAAAATTAAAAGTGGAATTGTAATAAATAAATTTGATTTGGCTCAAAGCTTCTATAAACAAATAGAAAATTTTGCAAAAAAGAATAAAATCCCCATTATTGGAAAAATTCCTTATAGAAATGATTTTGTTAATTCAACAATAAAAATGAAACCAGTAGTTGAAATAAATCCAAAATATAAAAAAGTATTTAATCAAATAATTAAGAAAATAGAAAAATGAAATATGCCAGCATTAAATCAGCAAGATCACTTTGGAACTCTCTCCCTTTAATTTTAGGAACTATTTTATTAGTAAGTTTAATATCTATATTAATACCTTCTTCATTTTATACTACTATATTTAGTAATAATCTTCTTTTAGATTCTTTAATTGGAAGCTTAATTGGAAGTGTGTCTGCAGGAAATTCAATAACTAGCTATATTCTTGGGGGGGAATTATTAACACAAGGAGTTAGCTTAATGGCTGTAACTGCTTTTTTAGTTGCTTGGGTTACTGTAGGAATTGTCCAACTTCCTGCAGAATCAGCAATTTTAGGTAAAAGATTTGCTTTTCTAAGAAATATTACAGCATTTTTTTTATCTATTATAGTGGCAATAATCACAGTTTTAATCTTTAAACTATTTTAAAATGAAAATAAAAAATAAACTAAAAAACATCTCAAAATCCTGGTATTTTTTAATAATCATTATTCTTATCTATCTTTCTTTTTTTATTTTTAAAGAAAATATTTTTTATTCAAGTCTATCTTTTGCTTTTAATATCTTCTTAAAAATACTTCCTGTTTTTATTCTTATTTTTATCTTGATGGCTTTAACAAATTATTTTATAACTCCTGATTTTGTAATAAAACATTTTAAAAAAAGAGGTATAAAAAAATGGTTCTTTGCAATTATTGGAGGTGTATTATCTACAGGGCCCATTTATATGTGGTATCCTTTGTTATCAGATTTAAAAGATAAAGGATTAAATCATGGGTTGATTGCTTGTTTCTTATATAATAGGGCAATTAAAATCCCTTTGTTACCTGTTGCTTTTCTTTATTTTGGGTGGAAATATGTCTTAATATTAAGTTTTGTCATGATAATTGTCTCTTTTATACAAGGTATATTAATAAATAAATTAATGGAGGTTAAAAAATGAAAATTGCAATAGCATCTGAAGGGAAAAAAATTGAATCAGAAATAAGTGGAAAAGGAGGAAGAGCCCCTTACTATCTTATTTTTGAGGGCAAGAAGTTAGTTGAAGTTATTAAAAATCCTTTTGCAACAGGCGGAGGCGGAGCTGGTTTTTCTGTCGCCCATATGTTAGCTAATAAAAAAGTTAGCTTAGTAATAGCTGGAAAAATTGGGGGGAATATGGAATCTGCTTTAAAAGAAAAAGGAATTAAATTTAAAGAAGAATGTGAAAAGAAAATTAATGAAATTATTTAGTTAAAAATAAAAATAATTTTTTCAAAACATTTAAAAAAAAGAAATTCATAATCTTATTTATGAAAAAAAGAGGCTGGGTAACAATAATAATCATTTTAGCGGTTATAATTTTAGCGGTTATGATTATGAGCAAATCTCATCCAGAAACATCTAAAGAAATTGTAGAATGTATTGGAGAAAACTCAGAATTATATATTCAGTTGGGATGTTCTGCTTGTCAAACTCAAGAAGAAATGTTTGGAGATAACTCTCAATATTTAAATATAATAGATTGTTGGTTTGAAAAAGAGAAATGTGGAAAGATTGAATATACCCCTACATGGATAATTAAAGGAGAAAAATATGTTGGAGTTCAATCAATTTCAACTTTACAAGAACTAACAGGATGTCAATAAAATGTTAACCTTTTGGAGAATAACAACACTTGCTTTAGCAGACTCTGTTAATCCGTGTGCTATCGCAGTATTAGCAATGATCTTAATGGCTCTCCTTATACAAAACCCAGAAAAAAGAAAAAAAGTATTATTTGGAGGGTTGGCTTTTGTCGCAGCAGTTTATATAGGATATTTATTTTATGGGGTAATTATAATTCAATTTTTTAGATTGTTTGCAGAATTTTTAAGGGAGAATTCAACATATGTATTTAAAGGACTTGCAATTTTGGCTATGATTATAGGTGCATTAAATATTAAAGATTTTTTCTATTATAAAAAAGGAGGAGTAGCAACAGAAATGCCTTTATTTATGAGACCTAAAGTTAAAAAATTAATTAAAAATATAACTTCCCCAATAGGTGCATTTATTATTGGTTTTATAGTCACATTATTTTTATTACCCTGCACAATCGGACCTTATATAATTGCTTCTGGGCTGTTATCTGAATTAGGCACACTTGGAGCAATTCCTTGGCTGTTGTATTATAATCTGCTTTTTGTTATCCCAATGTTAATTATTGTTGGATTAATTTATTTTGGATTTACAAAAGTTAATCAAGTTTCTGGTTGGAAAGAAAGAAACATTAAGAGACTTCATTTAATTGCAGGAGTATTATTATTCTTAGTAGGAGTAACTCTATTAATTGGTTGGATATAATTTATTATAGAAATATTTAAAATAAAAAATTATTTCTTACACTTATGATTATTGGTTTAACAGGTAGTTTAGCTGCAGGAAAAGAAGTTGTTTCTAATTTTTTTAAAGAAAAAGGATTTGTTTGCTTTTCTCTTTCTCAAGAAGTAAGAAATGTCGCAAAAGAAAAAGGAATTGAGATAAATAGAAAAAACTTACAAGACCTTGGAAATAAATTAAGAGAAACAGAAGGTGTTGAAATATTAGCAAAAAAGGTTTTAAGTAAAATTGAAACAAATAAGAATCTTGGTTTTATTATTGATTCAATTAGAAATCCTGCCGAAGTAAATTTATTAAAAAAAAGAGAAGATTTTACTTTAATTGCAATAGATGCTTCTAAAGAAATTAGATTTAAAAGATTTGTAAAAAGAAATAGGGAAAGTGATCCAAAAACGTGGGAGGGTTTTCTAAAAGTAGATTCTAGAGATAAAGGAGAAGGTGAATCTGAGACAGGACAAGGTGTTGGGAAATGCATGGAAAAAGCAGACTTTACGTTAGAAAACAACGGGACATTAAAAGAAATCCAAGGTAAATTAGAAAAATTATACCTTATCTTAGTTAATTAGATTTTGCCTCGTCTAAAATAGCAATTCTTTCAAGCATTTGAGAATATTTTATTCTTCCTTTTTTTCTTAATTTATAAAACCCATCAAACTCTGTGGCAAGACCATATTCTACCAACTCTTGCACTGGCTTTAAATTAGGGAGAAATTCAACAGAATCTACTGATTCTTCGCTAGTTGCTAGTTTTACAAAAGCTTCAAGTTGACCCCTAGTTAATTTTATCATTATCTCATCTTCAAAAGAGAGTATTTAAAAATTATTGTTCTAAAAACTTGGCATTAACTCATTGTGGCCAAATTGAATTACTAGATCTATTTTTGGTTTAAGATTTTCTAAACCAATAGGAGTATCACATGCTCCAAAACAACTATCAAGCCAGATAAGAAATTCAACTTTTGTCTTCTCTTGAAGATAATCAATAACAGCAGTTGCATATTGTTTAAGTCCGTCTGGAAATTGTAAAAGAACTAATTTTGCTTTAGTTTTCTTTATTTTATCGACGACAACATCGAGTTCTAAATCATATCTTTCTCCTAATTCTGCTAATGTTTTCTTTCTCATAAAGAACAAAGATTTACTCCATTTTTATAATTTTTGGGAAGTGCAAAAGCTTTAAATAGACCCAAAAACTCTATATCCTGTCTGACTTCGGTTAGGCACTTGGAAGGATTAGACCTCGGTTTTTTCCTTCCTACCTAATTTTCAAATTCTTATAATGTGACTTTGTTATGTAATTTTGTTGTTATTTAATAATAAATACTTCCAAATCGAAACCTTTAAATACCTTGTCAAATTCTATAATTTGTCTCACTTCGGTGGGGCACCGGAAGGATGAGGCTTCGGTTTTGTCCTTCCACCTTATATTCATTTAACTTCGGTTAGATGATGGGGGTTAGACTTCGGTTTGATCCCATTTCATATTCATTTGGCTTCGGTCAAGTGATAGGGAGTTAGACTTCGGTTTTTCTCCCACTTTATATTCTTTCAACTTTTCAAAAGCTTTTTAGTTCTTCTAAGATAACTTCCCATATCTACAATTCCAAAAAAAACCCCTTCTTTAGTATCTATCTTTATCTCATCAAATTTATCTTTAAAATATCTATACCCCACATGATACCCTATGCCATACTTTTTAGCGTCATGATATTCTTTTAATTCAATTTTGCATTCCCAAATTTCCTTTATATCTTTTCTTTTAAAGTATTCTCCACCATCATAGCAGCCAAAAATAAGCTTTTCAGGATGAATAAACAATCCAAAATAAGTAGGTTTTTCATCTTTTGAACCTCCATGCCATCTCGAATTCTTTAACATTTCTCTTATGGCAACGCTATGTTGAAAACCAATATCAACAGAAGATTTCTCATATAAGTTGTAATAAGCATCAACAGTCCACATTGCAGAACATAAAACAGAATTAGATAAATCCTTTGAGAATTTGGGGGGGAGATAATAATAAATCTGCTCAAAATTTAAATGTGCTTTATCTATAAGTTTGTCTGATAAAGAGAAAGTCTTCTTAACATCCATATTTTTAAAGCAAATCCCAATCTTTAAAAACAAATCTGCACTTCAAAATATATGACAACCCAAATAAAAGAATCTAAAGATTCAAATCTTCCCAAAAATGGAAAGATTAGACAACCAATTGTAACAGTATGTGGACATGTTGATCATGGAAAAACATCTATTCTCGACTGTCTTAGAAATAGCTGTGTCCAAGGGGGTGAAAAAGGAGGAATAACTCAAAGAATCTCCTTTACTTCATATCCTATAAACCAAATGAAGGCTGCTTGCCCTTTAATAGATAGTTCGGGTATAAAGCTGAATATTCCTGGATTCTTATTAATTGATACGCCTGGACATGCCGCTTTTACAAATTTAAGAAAACGAGGTGGAAGCTTAGCTGACTTAGCAATTTTAGTAATTGATATAAATGAAGGCATAAAACCTCAAACAGCAGAAGTAATCCAAATTCTAAAACTCCATAAAACTCCTTTTATAATTGCTTTAAACAAAATAGACAATATTTCTGGTTGGAGAAAACAAAAAGAGGATCTAAAGAAGAATATTGAATCTCAATCTCAAAATGTTCAACAAACTTTTGACGAAAGATACATGTCTTTAATGGGTGCTTTACATAGCCATGGATTTGATTCAGATTTATTTTATAATATTCAAGATTTTACAAAGAAAATAGCTTTAGTTCCTTGTTCTGCAAGAACTCACGAAGGAATTCCGGAATTAATAATGATGTTATGTGGTGTAAGCCAAAAATATTTAACAGACAGGTTAAAATTAAATGAAGAAGCAAAAGGAGTTATGTTAGAAATTAAAAAAGAAAAATCAACTAATTATATTGAAGCAATATTATATGATGGTATGTTATCAAAAACAGATAAAATTGCTGTTGCAAACCTTGATGGAGAACCCATTATTACTAAGATTAGAATTCTTGAAGAAATAGAACCCTTATGTTCTAGATTTAAACCTAAAGATAAAGTTCAAGCCTCAACAGGATTAAGATTACAGCTTATTAACCCAAAAGGAGTCTCTTCTGGAGAAAAAACAGATATTCTTCCAGGTATGCCGTTTGTACTCTACAAAGGAAATAAAGAAAAGATAAAAGAAACTTTCAAGAAAGAAATATCAGAAAGCATTAAAGTAGATAAACAAGGAATTATAGCAAAAGCAGATTCATTAGGTAGCTTAGAAGCTCTTCTAGCTTTATTAAAACAAGAAAAAATCCCTGTTGTAAAGGCAGGAATAGGAGATATAAACAAGGCAGATATAATCTCTGCAAAAGCAAATCTAGAGATAAATGAATTAGATGCAGTAATTGTAGGCTTTAACGTTTCAATTGATGAAGAAGCAAAGGAAATACAAAGAAATACAAAGATTCTAATGGACGATGTTATATACAAACTAATTGAAAATATTGCCAAATTTAGAAGTGAAAAACAACAAGAAATTGAAAAGAAAAGATTAATGGGATTAACAACTATTTGTAAACTTAAAATCTTACATCAATATGTTTTTAGAAATACAAAACCAGCAATATTTGGAGTAAGTGTAGAAGCTGGGAAACTAACTTCTGGATTAAATCTAATCAATGAAAAAGATGAAAAAGTTGCAAGGGTTAAGAATATTCAATCTGAAAATAAATCTGTTCAAGAAGCAACAGAAGGTATGGAAGTAGCAATATCACTCCCAGGAATTAACTATGAAAGACAAATTAAAGATAAGAACACACTGTACTCTGAACTTGGAGAATCTCAGTTTAAAAACTTCAAAAAAAACAAAGACCTTTTATCTTCAAATGAAATAAAACTTCTCCAAGAAATAGCAGAACTTAAGCGAGAAACAAAAGCGGACTGGGGACAATAACTTTAAAAAATCTCTATTACTATAAATAAACATGTCAAGAAAAGAAATTCATAAAAGAATTTTAATTTCTATAATAATAACTTTAATTGTTGCTGGAGGAATTATTTTAATTCTTACAAATCCTTTTTCAAAAAATACAGTAAGTGTTGAAGGTTCTGCAACAATTGATGCTATGCCTAATTTAGTAACTATTTATTTTAATGTGGAGACTTCAGGAGATACAACTGCAGAAGCAAGTGAAGCAAATTCAGAGATTGTTGAAGAATTGGAAAACTCGTTAATATCTTTGGGAATAGAAAAAGAGAAGATAATTACTCAAAATTATAATATATATCAAGATTATGATTGGATTAATAATAAAAGAGTTGAAAAAGGATACAAAGCAACACACTCTATAAAAGTTGAAATCTCTACAAATGAAACAGAAAAAATTGGGAATATTATAGATGCTGGAACACAAGCAGGAGCTGGAATTAATTACATAAATTTTGAATTAACTTCAGAATTGCAAAACCAATATAAAGCACAAGCAATGCAATTAGCAGCAGAAGATGCAAGAATGAAAGCAGAAGCAATTGCAACAGGACTAGATAAGAAAGTCGGAAGGCTTGTCTCAGTTTCTACAAGTAATTTTGGTTATTCTCCTTGGAATGTTTATTCTGCTAGAGGGATGACCTTAGAAGACGAAGCTCAAGAAGCAAAAGTAGCAACAACAAGCATTCAACCAGGAGAACAAGAAATCTACGGACAGGTTACTGCTGTATTTAAGTTAAGGTAATTCTTTAACAAACTTTAAAAACCTCCAAAAATATCCCTATAACATGTTCAAGATAAATATCTCAGAGAAATCAGGGAAAACTTATAAATTAGAAGTAGAAGGAGAAGCTTTAATGGAAAAAGCACTTCATGATAAAATAGAAGGTAAAGATATTTCTGGGGACTTAGCAGGATATGAATTTGAAATAACTGGAGCTAGTGATAAATCTGGATTTACTGCAATGAAAGAAGTTGAAGGTTTTGGAAAAAGAAAAGTATTATTAGAATATGGAAAAGGCATGAAAAAAAGACCTAGAAGAGAGGGAAAAAAGAAACAAACAACTCCTACTCCAAAAGGATTAAGATTAAGAAAAACAGTTAGAGGAAAAATTATTTCTCCTGAAATAATTCAAATTAATTTAAAATTATTAAAAGAAGGAAGTAAAAAGCTTTCAGATATTTTCCCAGAGCAAAACAAACCAAAAGAAATAGAGAAAACTCCTGGAGAAAAACCTGCTGAAGTTCCAGCCGAACCAGCGCCAAAAATTCCTAGTGAAATAACCCCTACTCCTGAAACTACAAAAGAAGTTGAACAAAAAGAAGAAGTTAAACCAGAAGAAGTGAAAGAATAATGAAAAGAATAGATGAAGAAATTGAAACACCTGAAGAAGAATTAGATTTGGTAGATTTAATGAAAAGGATGGAAGCAAACTTTAATCAAGGTGCAGAAAATCTAAGCATGTATAATAACACTCCCGGTGAAGAACTTGGAGACTCGTATGAATCTGATAGCTATCATGTACCAGAATAATTAAAACCCAAACCTTTTTTAATTATTCGTTAATAATTCCCTTCTCTTTTCTTAATTTATCAAAATAGGCAGAACCATGTTCTCCTTCAGGAGCAATGATATTCTTCTTTAATTGAACACAATATAAAACTCCTTTTTTAGAATCAACTTCTATAAAATCAGAACATGGGAAAATATGCTGATTAAAACCAGACCTACAATTATCTCCTCTTGAATTAGAATCAAATTCTTTAAAATAAACTTTATTTTCCAATTGTTTTTTTATCTTGGGAGTCTTAAAAAAATCTCCCCCATCCTGAAAGCCGTAACAAATCCCTTTTGAACCAAAAAAAGATCCTGCCAATAAATTAGAATTTTCTGGAGCATGATCTACCCAATTCTTAAATGATTCCCCAATAACATTATAAACACCCTGATAGTTCAACCTTCTTTTACTTTTTTCGTCCAAAGCAATTCCTTCATCTCTATAAAAATGAATTATCTTTTCAAAGAGACCTGAACAATATAAGGAAAGTAATTCATGCATATTATTAAGTGAACTAAAAGTAAAAATTTCGTGAGAAAATATTAAATCTTTCTTACTCTCACAAATCATCTCCAAGACTTCCCTAGAGGGCTTAAATAATTCCATGTATCCAAAATAAGGATTATCTTAATAAAGATTGTTGCAATCAAAAACATTATAAAGCAACCCTCTTATTTATTTTCATGAATAAAGAATTACCCGAACTTAACGTAGGTGTTGTTGGACACATTGACCATGGAAAAACAACTTTACTTAGCCAGCTTACTGGAAAATTTACAGACACTCATTCTGAAGAATTAAAACGAGGTATTACAATAAAACTAGGATATGCAGATATGACTATTTACAAAGATGGAAATGATTATAATATACACAAAAAAGGAGTTGCTCAAAGATATATCAGTTTTATAGATGCACCAGGTCATGAGATGCTTATGGCAACAATGCTTTCTGGAGCTGCAACAATTGATGCTGCAATATTAGTAATAGCTGCACATGAAGGAATAAAACCACAAACAAAAGAACATTTTATGGCCTTGCAAGCAAAAAAGATAAACAAAATCATAATTGTTCAAAATAAAATTGATTTAGTAAGCAAAGAACAAGCTTTAAAAAATTATAAAGTAATTAAAGAATTTCTTAAAGGAAGTTTATCTGAAGATGCGCCAATAATACCTATATCTGCCCAGCAAGGAATAAATATTGATAAAGTATTAGAAGAACTTTGCAAATTAGAGATTCCAAAAAGAGATGAAACAAGTAAACCAGTTTTCTTAGTAGCTAGAAGTTTTGATATTAATAAACCAGGAACTCTAATTCCAAATTTAAATGGAGGTGTTTTAGGAGGAATTCTTAAAAAAGGTAAATTAAAAGTTGGGGATGAAATTGAGATAAAACCAGGATTAAATATTAAAAAAGCAAATCAACAAACATATGAGACCTTAACTACAAAAATATTATCTTTACACAAGGGAAAAGATTCTATAAAAGAAGTTTTACCAGGGGTAAGTATTTCAATTGAAACAGAACTTGATCCTTTTTTAACAAAAACAGATTCTTTAACAGGTTGTCTTGTGTCCATAAAAGGAAATTTACCAGAAATAAGCCATAATTTAAAGATAAAAGCAAATTTATTTGAACAAGTCTTAGGAATTGCAGATTCTCAATCAGTTGAACCAATGAAAACAAAAGAAATGTTAATGTTAAGTGTAAATACAACAATTACAGTTGGAACAGTTGAGAAGGTTAGTGGAGACGAATTAGAATTATCCCTAAACATACCAATAGTTGCATTAAAAGGTGATAATATTGGTATTGCACGAAATATAAATGGTCACTGGAGATTAATTGGATTTGGTGAAATCATAGAGTAATATTTATAAATGAATTCTTCTTAAACAAAATATGAAAAAACTATTTGTTTTCATTGTATTAACTTTATTTCTAGCCAGTATGATAGGGTTTACATTAGCAGATGAAGACGAAGGAAATCAAATTAACCCAACAAGTAATGAAAAAATAAAAGAAAGAGGAGAAATTAAATATCTAGAATTAGAAGGTGGTTGTTGGATAATAGAAACTAATGACGGAACAAGATATAGCCCTATAAATTTAGATGAGGAATATAAACAAGAAGAAGCAAAAGTTGGGTTCACAGCAACAATCGCAACAGATATTGTGAGTGCTTGCCAAATCGGTATTTTAATTGAACTTCAAGAAATAGACTTTATAGCTAAGAATGATAATTTAAATAAAAAAGTTAAATTACAAGAAAGAAATAGATTAAGACTTAATCAATCAGAACTTCCAGAAGGATGCACTACATCTGGTTCTGTATTAAAATGTAATGTTGATGGTGGAAGAGTAATGGCTATTTTTGCTGGAAACTCTGGAAATACAATACTTCAAGTAAAAGGTATTAATGCTTCAACAAAAGTTGAATTATACAAGGAAAATGGATCTTTCTATGGAGTTTCAGAAGATAATGAAACTATTTTAATTAATTATTTCCCAGATGAAGTTAGAGAAAGGATTAGAAATAGAATTCATGCAGATGTTGAATTTGAAGATGAAATTGAATTAGACAAAGAAGGATTATACCGAGTTAAAACTAAGAAAAAAGCTAGATTATTTTATTTAGTTCCTGTAAGAGAAAAAGTAAGAGCTCAAGTTGACCCTGAAACAGGGGAAATAATCAAGATAAGAAATCCTTGGTGGGGGTTTTTAGCTAAAGACCTTGCTGGAGAAGAAGTATTAGGTGAAAGTTGTGGAACAGTTAATCCAGATAATGTGGATGAATGTTGCCAAAATAAAGGATATGATATGTGGGATGTAGAAGCATTTGAATGTGTTCTTAATGAAGAATAAATTAACTCTTTCTTAAGGGAGACAAAAACTTAAATAGGGAATTTAGTCATAATTTTTATGCTAGATGCTTATATTAATCTTAAATATTCTTTGGATAAAAAGGTTCAAACAGATTACACCCTTTCAAAAGATAATAAAAACAACGTGAAGACAAGCGGATTCATCTCACCACATAATCTTGAAGAACTAAAAAGTAAATTATTAGAACTTGTTAGATATAGTCATGAAAAAGAAATTATAATGACTAGTAAAACCAATCCAAAGATAAAAAGATATTCTGAAATTGGAATAAAAAAACTTCAAGAAATAAGAAAATTCTTAAGTGATAAGAGACCAGATATAACCTTCAAATTAGCAACATAAATATATCTTCCTATACAATAATTCTTTTAAACTCCTAAATTAGTATAATCTAATGGCAACAAATGATATTGTTGATTCTAAGTTAAAATCTTCTACATTATTTCTTGATGTTTCTAAAAGTCTAAAAAATCTTTTGGAAAATGACAATCTTAAATATACAAATACAGAATTTTCCTTAGTGAGAAGTAATGTAATAAATAATTTAAATCATATAAAGATTAATCAAGAAAATTATAATTTTAAGGAAAATCATGAGTCTGTAATTTATGCCACAACTATTGAAATAAATAAATTTTACAGAGATAAATCTTCTGTCACAGGGAAAAAAGAAGAAGATTATCTAGAATTACCTAAATAACCCCAAAAACTTTATAACCCCCTTTTCTTTTTTTAGTCCTACAATGGCTGTATATTCTCACTCAAAATTAAGTTCTTTTGAACAATGTCCTCTTAAATATAAATATAAATATATTGATAAGAAAAAAGCAGATATTGAACAAACTATTGAAGCTCATTTAGGAAAAGTAGTTCATGATACTTTGGAATTAATTTATAATCAAGCACAAAGTCAAAAAGTTATAACAATAGAAGAAATAATAGATTATTATTCAGAAAATTGGCAAAAAAATTACTCTGAAGGATTTTTAATTGTAAAAAAGGACAAAACATCTAAAGATTATTTTAATCTAGGTGTTGAATTCTTAGTAGGGTATTATAATGAACACCAACCCTTTAAAGATGGAACAATGGAATGTGAAAAAAGAATCTGGATAAATCTTGATGAAGCAGGAGAATACAAATTAATGGGATTTATTGATAGATTGGTTTATAATCTTGAAACAAAAGAATATGAAGTTCATGATTATAAAACAGCAAATAGTCTTCCTACACAAGAAAAGATAGATAATGATAGGCAATTAGCCCTTTATGCAATTGCAATTAAGAACTTGTTTGGATATGACAAAGAAGTTGTTTTGATTTGGCATTACCTAGCTCACAATAAAAAAATAGAATCTAGAAGAACAAATGAACAATTAGAACAATTAAAACAAGAAACTTTAAAATTAATAGATGAAATTGAAGCAACAGAAACATTTCCTCATAATAAATCTGTGCTTTGTGGTTGGTGTGAATTTAGGCCTAGTTGTGAAGCTTGGAAAAATGAAAGACAAAAAGATTTAGACATTTGGGACGACTAGATAGCTTAATAAACAATTTAA
>Ga0265592_1000269_pt1 | contig 29478 bp, 33 predicted proteins | sample saktaG_7_FD_190141 | JGI IMG/M metagenome (GOLD analysis project Ga0265592, IMG submission 190141) | Saline water microbial communities from Sakinaw Lake, British Columbia, Canada - sak_2010_1_5_120m | ecosystem: Environmental > Aquatic > Non-marine Saline and Alkaline > Saline ... | reverse complement strand
GTCGATTCTATTGTTGTATGTAGAATTTTGAACTATTCTGAGGAATTACGTGATATTGTGAGTTTATTAGGTTCAAATATTGGAAAATATTATGGGTGACAAAATTGATGCCGAGTGTCGGTTGTATTAAAGAAGCAACAGGGATAACTGAAGTAAATAGTTATACCTCTGATTATCATGTAATTGAGTTGAATAATTGCAGAACACTCAGGACAATCCAAAAGAGAGAGAGAAATACAGGTGTGATTATTAGCGATCTCTATTCATTATTATGGATAAGTGCAATTTAAACTCCGGAAGCTGTTCATGTATTATTACCCATAGTGTATTTGTATCCACACCAAAATATTTGTGAATGACAATGTTTCTGACCCCGACAATTTTTTTCCACGGGATATGAGGATAGTTATCACGAAACTCTTCAGGTAGATTTGAAACTGCCTCTCCAATTATCTCAATATTTCTTACAACTGCATCAATGGTTTTTTGATCATTCTGGAATTCTTCTTTTGAATAATTCTCTATATAATCGGAAATTCTTTCAATGGCCTCTGATATATCTTCCAGAAAAAGAATAATATCACGCTTTGACATAGACAGCATCCTCTAAGATTCCATTATATAGTCGTCTTCTTTGTATTATCCCTGCCTTGAGAATCAGATCGACCGGCAATCCAAGTAATTCTTCAAGTTCATCTCTCAAATCGACAACTTCCCATCCGATTGGTTCATAGAAATCAACCAGTATATCCAGGTCGCTGTTTTCAGTCTGTTCCCCTCTTGCAAATGAACCAATTATGCTGAGTTCATGTATCTTATATGTCTGTTGAAGGTGTGAGTAATTTTTATTGAGTGATGCAACTATTCTTTTTAGGTCTTTTGATTGTTCTTTCGTTTTATTGGATGAGATATCAGAATTCATAATGTTGCAAACGTTTTTGGATAATTTTATATTGTAAATTTATATATTAAGCTTTTTGGGATTGTATAATCCTAATTTCTATTATATTTTTTAGTTCCATGAAATCGTCTGGTTTTTTTATTTTTTCATCTATTACAAGTTCTTCAATGATATAATAGAGCTTTCGATTTTCTGGTACTATATCACCTTTAATGTTTCTAACCTCAAAACAGGATTGATTGCTAATGATTGTAGGGAGAATTTTTTTTCCTTTTATGTATTTTAGGACACAATCTGAATTTTGAGTGATTTTCTATTTTAAGGTTATTTATTCTTATATTTTGTTGCGATTCGGACAGTGGTGTTACCTCACGTTGTTCTTTCTTGCTTTGTTTTTATTGTCTAAATACATCTTATTAATTTACTTTTTATGATGACCTGGTTTATTAGATTCACTCTCCAACCCATGTTACAGTCTGATCATTCCACATCAGAAGTTTTGGATCCTCTTTGAGAACCTTTACCTAAACTCGCTTTGTGCCACATTAATAATTGTCTAATAATCCTTTTTCTGCCATACCTTCTCAAATCCATCTTATATGGCTTCAATTCTGAAGAGTATAAATTTTTTTGTTTCTTTCCAATACTCGTCAAATTACCTGATAAGTATACGCTCCTTTAGCTTTTCAAGATCAGATGCCATATTTGGTCAGGTACAAACCATATGTCAGCCATTTTCTTTTTAATGGGGACTTAGTCAATCGGAAAGTCCCTAAATCCTTCCTGTTTACCCATAAATACCTGAAAGTATCCTTTGAGGAGTTCACCGCCAGTAGTAATGATAAGAATACTCTTGTACATAAAACCACAGATGATATTATGAATTAATCAGCAACAAATGAAAGCATTGGCAGTGTTGAATCAGATAATCGCCATTATCACAAATATCAATATCGTCGTTGATACCATATCACATGAAAAGCGATTCAATATTGATACCAGTGGTGCATGAATACGATAAAAAAAAGAAATCGCAGAAATGGTCTCTCTTTTCTCGTGCATTACCTATAAGAAGTGATTTTGAAAGGTATCATAATACTATCCCGGTTTTTTTCAATGAATCTGATGATAGACCTATTATAAATCACTTTTCTGAAGCTGACCTGCCAAGGTCAAATGCTATAAGATTCATATCCACTGTCTTTTTCGGAACGGTGCGTCTGATAGCTTCTTTGAGAGATTCTTCCTGTAACGGGATAAACCGTGATGCAGCACCAAGCAGGACAATATTCTGTGTAAGGATGCTTCCTGCTTCTTCTGCTATCAGAGCTGCATCCAGAATCCAAAGATGCATATCTGGAAGAATTGAGATCAGCATCTGTTCATCAGGTGGAGGAAAATCCTGCATATATACCGTTGTAGGAACCACAAATGCACGATTAGTAACGATAGATCCTCCTTCTTTGAGATAATGAAGTGCCCGGACTGTCTCAATGAGATCAAATGATATCAGAAGATCGGCATTGGAGCTCTGTATCAGAGGGCCATACTCCTGACCAATCCGAATCTGACTCTCTACCGATCCACCACGCTGGGCCATCCCGTGAGTCTCAGCACCACGAACAGGCACACCTTCAATCACACAGGCAACACCAAGGATATTTGAGGTGAGAATAGTTCCCTGACCACCGATACCCACAATCATGATATCATACCGGTTCATAATCGCTCCTCCAGCCTGATAGCTCCTATCGGACATAACTGACTACAAATCCCACATCCGCTGCAGAGTTCGGTAATCACTGCACGTCCTGATACCAGTTCAATTGCAGGACAGCCATACATAACACAGACTTTACAACCGATACAGACATCTGCATCAACTGAGTACTGCTTTCTCTTTATTTTTTGCCGCTTCTCGATGATGACACATGGTTGTTTTGCAATGACAACCCTGACTCCGTCTCGCTTTTGTGCCTGACGAAGGACATTTAAAAACTGTGGATAGTCATTGGGACTAACAGTCTCTACAAACTGTACTCCACAGGCACGACAGATTGCATCAATGGAAACCGGCGGGGTCTCGATACCAGAAGCCGTCATTCCGGTTGTGGGATTGGGCTGATGACCAGTCATCGCGGTGATACGGTTATCGAGGATAACCACGATAATATCAGCGCCATTATATACCGCATTAATTAGTCCCTGGATCCCGGTATGTAGAAAAGTCGAGTCACCGATTGTACAAACAATATCCCGTTCTTCACCACTGTGTGATATTCCGCTTGCAACAGTAATAGACGCACCCATACAAATAGTCGTATCAACCGTGCCCTGCTGAATTCCAAGCGTATAACACCCGATATCACTTGGAAATATCCCGTCTTTAAAGACCTTCTTCATTGCATACATAGCAGCGCGATGCATACAGCCGGCACATAGAATGGGAGGTCTGACCGGAAGAGCGGTATAGGGATCACGTGAACTGGCAACCGGAGAAACCGGTATACCAGCGGCCTGCATATATGATACTACCTTTTCGGGTGAGAATTCACCCTCATAGGGAATGATTCCATCCAGCTTTCCATGCACATTCTGTCCGCAGGCTACCTGGTAAACAACCTTCTCAATCACCGGCGCCAGTTCTTCAACCACAAGGATGGTTTCGTGTTTTTGTACAAATTCAGAAAGCCACTCTTCATCTATTGGATATGCACCTATCTTTGCAAATGAGATTCCTTTTGGAAGCACTTCTCTGACATAGGATGCAGCAATTCCACCTGCAATAACCGCTGTGCTTCCATGTATCTCATACCAGTTGTATCCACGTTCAACCAGCCCTTTTTTAATAGCTGGCTGTTTTTCATTGAGTTTTTTATGCAGAATGCGTGTATGTACAGGAATGACAACATACTGTGCAGGATTTTTCTCAAAATGACCGGCACGTTTTGATTCCTGCAATTCTCCTATGGATACATCACTCTTTGAGTGACAGATTCTGGTAGTGGGTCTGAAAAGAACAGGAAGCCCGAAATCCTCTGACAATACAAATGCGTCACGGCACATATCATGTGCCTCCTGAACGGTTGCCGGATCTAGACATGGTATCCTGGCAAACTGGGCATAGCATCTGCTGTCCTGCTCATTCTGAGAGGAGTGTGCATAAGGATCATCTGCAACCAGTATGACAAAACCTCCTGTTACTCCGGTGTATGCACTCGTCATCAGAGGATCTGCTGCAACATTCAGCCCAACATGTTTCATCGTAACAAGAGACCGAAGGCCACACCATGATGCTGCCAGTGCCTCTTCAAATGCAACTTTTTCATTGACAGACCACTCAACGTAACAGGTTTTTTCTTTAAAAAAACGAAGAAAATCAATAACTTCTGATGATGGAGTCCCCGGATATCCACAGGCGACATCAACAGGTGCCTCCAGACACCCATATGCTATTGCTTCATTTCCAAGAAGATATTGTTGTACCATTCATTTCCTCCATAACATCTTCAGCATTATATCTATCATTGCAATACTTCTGTAAGTATATCTTTTTTTAAGTGGCGCTTCATTCATGAAAAACCTTGTACGAATCCCCATAAAGAGACATAAATATGAGATATCTGACCACAATATCATGGCGCCGATTCAGAAGAGCCAGGCAAAAGAGAGAAATATTCCCTGTATTTTTGCGTATCCGCATATATTCTGTTCAACCGGACTAACTCTGTTATTCATTGAAAAGATCACCAAAAAGATGTATGCCCATACATTCATGCCATTGTATGAACTGGTTTTTAGGGTGCCTCTGCATTTCAGCATTGTATGCACAACCAAATGGTATCGGGTACGTTGTTCTGCCATCGTTTTTCTGGAAAACCTTTAAAAGTCATTCCATCCAACTAGATAAAGCACATTGGGGCCCGTAGCATAGGTGGTGGTGCACCCGGCTGATAACCGGGAGGTCATGCGTTCGAATCGCATCGGGCCCATTATTATTCTTATTTTATGCAATCTGCAATAAATAAATAGGTAATTTTTATTTTTTTTAAGTCATTTCACGGGTTTTGGAGAACCATTGATGAATGTTACTGTTTTTTCCAGTGCTTCTACCAGTTCTTCCTGTCCTGTGCAATACTGACGCATCGCTTTGTAGAGCATGAACAAAATATCATACCCATAAAGAGTAATTGCATCACGGAAAGAGAGCTCTGCGAGATATGAGTCGACAATAAGTTCATCTCTGCTGTACATCAGTTCATACACTGTGCCGCTTTCTCCTAACATACAGAACTGATCAGTAACCTGTTTTGAAAAATCATCAGGCCTGACCGGGACTACCTCTTCACTCTTCCCAAGCAGAATCATCTTCTCATCATAATGCCTGGCATCATAGACCTCACCTTTTGTGTCAACTTTACCTATCTGTAGCATCTGAATACCGACATCTGAAATGAGTGGCACTGTCATAGCTATCATCCGTTCAAACAAATCTGCATTCTTTTGTGCGATCTCATCGCCCATACCATCAATTGCTTTTTTCTGGGTCCTGATTATCTCAATCAGACGGGTATACCCATTCTCAATAACCTCATCCATCTTATCACGTATGATTTGTTCTATTCATTACCTCTTCGGAATTGATCCTAAAAACGTTCATTTTCTCCCTTATAATCAATAAAAATGTTGATTGTAAACCGTATGATGATATATGTTAGAGATTAGTTATTTTCACGAGCCAGATATCTGAAATTTTTCAGATATGATAATGAGAAGAAGAAAATGAAGTGAGAGAAAAAACTGAATCGTTCAAATATCAAAGTTTTTCAGTGAAAACCACAGCATATGAGGCAAATTGCAGAATTATCGCTGCTGGTGCGATATAAGGATAGAAATGGTGCTCATGACCATCTGGTAGCAGTGCATGAACTACTAAAAAATTACAGTGTTTTATACTACTACCACTATTGCGGTTGTAGATTGTTAAAGAGAAAGCGAATCTACTGAGCTATGAAAAATTCAGGTTTTGATACCTGGAATGGTAAACCACAATGCACAGATACCGCTGAAAGAAAAAATTACACCTGTACAACTTCACCGATAAGAAAATGAGTCCGCTCACCCGTGATACTAACGAAAACCCGGGTTCCTGGCATTAGATCCTGTTGTATGAGGACGTTTTGATAACTCTTCGTTCGTGCAGTTACCGAACCTGAACGAACCTTCTCAGTGACAAGGACCGGAATAATCGATCCTATCATCTGCTGATTTCGAGCACGTAACAGGCTATCCCTGACCCGGGTCAACTCACGGGAACGATCTTTCTTAATTCTATCAGGCATATCCTTATAGGATGCTGCAGAGGTGCCTTCCCGTAATGAGTACCTGGTAATATGAATCATTGCAGGGTTCATTGTTTCAAGCAGATCCACAGTTGCACCCACATCTTCTTCCTCTTCACCAGGAAACCCTGTAATGATATCAGTTGCGATTCCTATATCTCCTGCATTCCTACAGGCAGAGAGAATTGTCATGATGTCACTAACACGGTATCCTCGGTTCATTGATGACAGAACGCGATCTGATCCGGACTGAACAGGGATATGCAGAAATGAGAATATCTTTCCCCCGATAAGATGCGGGAGGAGAGAATCAATTATCAATAGCAGGGTTGCTGGATTCATCATACCCAGACGGACCATAAAATCCCCGGGTATCCTGTTTATCTCTGCCAGCAGATCCGAAAGTCGCTCTTCACCCCGGTCTATACCATATGCACTCAGATCCTGGCTGGTAAGCCTCACTTCCGGTACGTTAGCATCAGCCATCTGTCTGATATACATAAGAATCTCATCTTTTTCAAAACTCTCCAGTGATCCCCTTGCACGTTTCGTAATACAATACGAACACGTACCGACACATCCTTTACCAATCTGAACAATACCACCTCTTATTGGGCTTACGGTCTTTATCTGATGGAAATAAGTATGAATCTCATCAGGCCAGATGATAACTGGTGAGGGAGACTGATACTCGCGATCTGGATATGCAAGAGGCATACATCCGGTGATATACAATTCACGATGTTGATATGCCGCAATAAGTCGATTCATCTTTCGCTCAGTTGATCCGATAACAATACAGGTATTGATAATAATGGCATCTGCAGTCTCTGTAGATTCTGCGACCGTACATCCGGACGCCATGAGAATCTCCAGCAATTTCACCGAATCACCCTCATTATAAGTGCATCCAAAGGTCAGAATGCATATACGTTTCCCGCACAGGTTTTTGAACCATGCAGGGTCTGTGTTCTCAGTCATTACGGCATTACCATCGCTGCCATAATTCTGTATCCGAATGCTATAAATGCTTCAATATTGAGTCACTATAACGATAGAAACAAAGTGCTTAAACCTCATCCTTCTAATATGTAGGCAATGGTTACGATCGGGCTTCTTGGGTGTGGAAATGTTGGGCAAATCATCGCTGAGAATCAGAACGGGTTCTCAATAGTTGCGATGTTTGATAAGAATCCAGATCATGTAAAGAGTGTTGCTTCCCACACAGGTGCCCACGGATATACTGATTTTGATTTATTTATTAGAGAACCCTTTGATATGGTCGTAGAAGCTGCATCAGGATCAGCGGTCAGGGAATATGCAGCAGAAGTTCTCAGAAATGAGAAAGATATCGTTATATTGAGTGTTGGGGCACTCGCAGATGATGCATTTTGTAAGGAATTAAAAGACATTGCCCGCAGGCACAACAAAAAAATACATATCCCAAGTGGGGCCATTATGGGTCTTGATAATCTTACCATCGGGAGAATTTCTCCTATTACCAGACTTGAACTCATCACAACGAAAAGTCCGAGAAGCCTGAATGTACAGGTTCAGAAGCGGACACTTATTTTTGAAGGGAAAGCAAACGACTGCATTAAACAGTTCCCAAAAAATGTGAATGTATCAGTTGCCCTGGCTCTTGCATCAGGAAGTCCGATTGATGTAAAGTTATATGCAGATCCTGCAGTAAAACGCAATATCCATGAGATAATTGTAGAAGGAGCTTTTGGGGAAGCATACCTGAAAATTACTAACCAGCCGTCACCAGATAATCCTGCCACCAGTTATCTTGCAGCCCTCTCAATCCTCTCACTGCTCAAAGATATTGACGACCCACTGGTGATTGGAAGATGAGTCAGGAACAGGAAATTATTCAGCTGAAAAAAGAGAGAGACGCAGTCATTCTTGCTCATAACTATCAACCTCCTGAAATACAGAACCTGGCTGATTTTGTGGGAGACAGTCTTGAACTTGCAATACAGGCAAAAAAAACAGTAAATAAGACCATTGTTCTCTGCGGGGTCATGTTCATGGCAGAGACGGCAAAAATTCTTAACCCTGACCGTACGGTCCTCATCCCATCACAGGATGCAGGTTGCCCTCTTGCTTCTTATCTCACTCCTGACATCATTGCGCAAGCACGAAATTCATATCCAGGTGCACCGGTTGTGGTTTATATAAACAGCACAGTCGCCTGTAAGGCTGCCGCTGATATCACCTGTACGTCAGGAAATGCAGTCTCTGTTGTCAGTTCCCTGCCTGAGGATATAATACTCTTTGGCCCTGACGCAAATCTTGCAGGGTATGTACAACGTCAGCTCCCAAAAAAGACGATAATACCCATTCCACCTGATGGACATTGTTATGTTCATACCGAATTTACAGTAACAGATATCAGGAGGGCACAGGAAAAAGGGGGGAGCATTATCTGTCACCCTGAATGCCGGGCAGAGATTCAGGAACTGTCTGATATCATCGCTTCTACCGGAGGAATGACACAGATGACCATGTGTGGCGGACCATGGCATATCTTTACCGAGCGGGATATGGTAAGCCGTCTACGAATCCTTTATCCTGAACAGATATTCTATCAGAATGATAACGCCGTCTGTGCTGACATGAAAAAGATAACCATCGATAAGCTGCTCTTTTGTCTGAAAAATAATACATTTCAGGTAACGGTACCAGAGGATTATATCTCTCCTGCCCGCGACTCAATCGAGAAGATGCTGGCTGTTAGCAGGTGAAAAATATGCTTGAGATACCGATGGATGATCTCCTGAGATATGTCAGGGAAGACGCTCCCTTTGGTGATGTCACAACGTCTGCAGTGATACCTGTGATGAACTGCAGAGCTGTGATTATCGCCAGAGAAAATGGAGTCATCGCAGGGCTGCATGACGTGATACGCCTCTTTTCATATTATGAAATTGCCTGTTCATCCACAAAACAGGACGGGGATGAGGTACAGGCCGGCGATGAACTACTCTTCTGCACCGGATCTGCCCATACTATACTGCTGCTTGAGAGGACGGTCTTAAACCTGATGGGACGAATGAGCGGTATTGCAACATCTGTACGCAGGGTTTCAGAGCTGGTTACATCTGTTAACCAGTCCTGCAGGGTTGCAGTTACCAGAAAGACTGCTCCTGGTCTTCGTATTGCTGATAAAAAAGCAGCCCTCATCGGGGGTGCAGAAACACACCGGTTTTGCCTGTCAGACGCTATCCTCATTAAAGATAACCATCTGGTACTTGTGCCTCTACAGGAAGCTGTACTGCGGGCTGTATCCTATTCACCCTACCGGGTGGTTGAAGTTGAGGTCGAAGACTCCCAGAGTGCATGTATAGCAGCAGAAAGTGGAGCTGCAATTCTCCTCCTCGATAATATGTCACCTGAAGAGGTACAAGAGACCGTGGATCTGCTGATTGCTAAAAATCTCAAAAAATTGGTCAAAATAGAAATTTCTGGAGGGATTACCCATGAAAACATCGGCAGGTATGCATCTCTTCCTGTGGATATCATCAGCCTTGGATCACTCACCCATACAGTCAGGCCAGTTGATATGAGCCTCGACATCCTGCCATCCTCATCAGACAATGGTAATGATATCTGAATCTGATATCATAATCTCCCTTTTACCCTGATATGTTGCCATCTCTCCGGTCAGCTCTATAGTATCCCCTTTGGAAAACCACGTCTTTTCTGCAACTGTTCCCGGGAGAAAAACCGTAATCCCTGATACATTAAGGATTTGATGACCACCGGTCTTTGTATCAGTTATTGAATCAATAACCCCGGTATGACATACCAGGGTTTTGTCCGGGAGGGTCTCACAATACGCACCTGCAAATGAGCCGCGTGATCCATCTAATACCACAGATGCAACTCCTAGTATCAGGATAACAAGGACCAGAATGAGAATAGCAGTCAGTTCCTGGCGCTCTAGTATCATCTATAAGTATCACACCACTGAAATTTAATCATCATGTATCAGATTCAGAAATGAACTGATAAGATGGATATCCAAACATCGGCATATACGTATACATGAACAATCTGACTGCACTCGTCGCAGGCATGATATTACTCTTTTTTTCTGTAGCTTGTTCTGGATGCATCGGATATCAGATGAGTCCGGCACAACCGGCTGCAATACCAATAGGAGAGAAAGAGATGGTACCTTCAGATGAGAGAATAATGAAACTGCCTGACTGGATGTATATACCAATGACCGATAGTGTCAGTGGAAAGGATATCACCCTATCTTCACTCATCTCTTTAGAAAAACCACTTATCATCCAGACATTTACTATCTGGTGTCCTGCATGCACCTATCAGTTACAGGAGACCTCACTTTTAATGAGAGAAGCTCCAGGCCGGTATCAACTCCTGGCAATTGATATCGAGAGAAACGAAGACAAAGAGCGTATCCTGGGACATATTATGAGAAATAACTTTTCAGAAGGATATTATGTCTCTGCACCTGATGAAGTCCTCAGGGGACTCGTAGATGTATTTGGCCAGAGAATTATTCTCACGATGCCCCAGACCGCCGTTATCTGCAATGAGACTGTCTATCTCTTTAATCCCGGAGCCATTCCGGCACCACGCTTACAACAGAGCCTGGAGGAGTTATGCTGATAGCATCTCTCATTGATACATGGATCCTTGCATTTCTTGCCGGGGTTTACACACCGCTTGGTGCAGTCTGTGTCCTGCCTCTGTATCCAGGATATCTTGCATTTCTTGCAAAACAGGCATCATCTGAAAGAACAATCTCTCCGGTTATCCTTGGGTTTGTTGTTACCGGAGGAGTCATATGTGCAATGCTCCTCTTTGGACTGATTTTTGTATATCTCCTAAAAATATCGACTTCATCGGTACTAGCGATACTTGGACCAGTCATCTATATCCTGCTCGCAATAATGAGCATCGGCATGATAGCAGGTCTGGATCCCGGCCGGATTTTTCCAACGATCCGAGCGCCTACTGTCCATTCACCTGTACTCTCTGCATGGTTTTTTGGAGGGTTCTTTGGGCTTGTAGCACTCCCCTGTAATCCGGCTTCAATCATCATGGTATTTGCTCTCTCAACCACAACTATCGGATTTATCTCAAATCTCTTTAATTTTATTATTTTTGGATGCGGGATGGCCCTACCCCTTCTGGTTCTCTCTCTCCTCTCATCTAAACAAAACCGGCATGTAATCTCTTTTTTAACCGGGAATCACCGCATAATACAAATTATTGCAGGGGTAATCATGCTGATAATCGCACTGTATTATCTCATCTTTGTCTTTGCTCATGAGATGCTATAACCATCCATATCACAACACATTTTTCCCAACGGTCGCAATAAACAACAGTTACGTGTCTTGTAAGGTTCTCTTTGCTCTCAGGGTTCTCAAAATTCTCATGGCATTCATAGACATGGTACCGTGTTACCTGTACCTCCTTTTTCGCACCACTAAAAGGACCAGCAGCAGCAGAATCACGATGCCAAGAGCTGCTAGCCTGACTGGATCCTGATCCTTTTTATTCCCCTGGCCAGGAACAGTTCCTCTTGTGCCCTCCCAGTCAGACTGAAATGCAAACGCATAGTATGCCCCGACATCAGGATGGTCAATGATGATTCCAGTCTCACGGTTGAAAGTCGGGGAATTCTCATTCCAGTTGATGCTTGAGACAAGGACTTTGTGTTTGTCTACGACAACTCCTTTGGTATGAACTTTAAGGAGATTTGTTGATGCAAGATCGATACACCTGGCTTCCAATAACAGATCTTCATCCATTTTTATGGTATTGAGAAGAGAGACCATCTCATCATTGTCAAAAGCACCTTCAATATTGTACCAGTATGAGTCTAACAGCACACGAACCGTGACACCCCGTCGTGCCGCATCGATTGCTGCAGAGAGATAAGGATGAAGCGAACCGTCTGGCATCTTTTTGATGTATGCCTGTTCAATAAAGACGCTCTCTTCTGCTGTATTTATCATATCAGTGACCATGGAACTGGTATCAGGAGAGACAACAATTGAGATGGTTGCATTGGTAAAGGATAACGGAAAAAAACGTGGCTGGTATGTCTGATTACAAAAAGGTACAGGTACATGTTCTTCTCCGAGGATAGAAGATATTCCCGGTCCTGACGAATCCTGCCTGAATAGTTCACGATAGTATGCAGCAATTGTGTTGTCATCCAAAAGGAGGCCCCATCCACGGTTCCCAACAATTCCTGCAGGCGGGAGGCTGTGGCGGGTAAAGTTCTCACTGGTAACAAGAACATGATGTGCATCAGCAACAATATACTTGGCATGATCGTATCGGTATGGTGCATGACTCTCTGATACAGTTCCCATCTGCCATACTGTAATACCACATGATAACAGTCGGAAAATTACGTTTTTTTCTTCATCTGACACGCCACCAACCGGTCCGCCCTCAATAAGAACAGAGACAGAAACACCACGGGCATGTGCTGCACAAAGAGAATCTGCAATCTCGAGATCAGTGAATTCATACACATTCACAAGGAGCTCCTCCTTCGCATCCCTGATAACTGTAAGTAGAACTTCCCGGCTACAGTCAGGTGAGAGAAACGCAACACCAGATACCTTGTCAGCCTGTACCGGGTTGAGTCTGCTCTGTCCAATCATGAGAACACGTGAGTCCCATTCTCCGTTTACGTCCCTGAAATGAATCTGCCCTCTTCTGCAACAGAAATCATTAGGCCATGAAATCCTGTCAGTAACCAGTCCGTCTGTCAGGAGAGTCAGTTCATCCCCTGTATTTGCAAGCCTGAACGACTGAGTTGCCGAGACATCAGGGATACCCGGGACTGTGTTTATAATCTCAAAATCCGGATACTCCTCATAGACTGAATAATATGAAGCTGCCTCTCTTGCCACTGTAATCCGGCTTTTTTCTGGAAAGGGTCCAGGAAAGGATATTGTTCCCTCACCATCTGTCAGGGCATACGTGATAACATCAGGGGAACCTGAAATAATGACATATTCATCGGCGTCCTCAGGCAGATAGGTATCAGGACAGACTTCCTGTATCACACACGGCTGAGCTGCTGCGCTATGCCACAGAATTGAGCATATCAGGAGGAAACCAATGCAGAGAGTGACATACCGCATACATGATAGTCTCATCCGTTCCTTTATGAAGCTAATGAAACAACCCTGATAGTGATGACAGATCTGGTAATTAAAATAGGGGGAAGTCTTATCTCTCATATCAGGGAAATTACACAGATAATCCGTTTTTCTGAGAAAAAAACTCTGATTATTCCCGGGGGCGGGATATTTACAGAAAGAGTCAGAGACTGCAATGTTGATGGTTCAGTTGCTCACTGGATGGCCATAGCAGGGATGGAACAGTACGGATGGTATATCTCTTCCTTTGATATACCAGTTACTGATACACCATCGCACTCCTCACAGACAAGCATTTTTTTACCGTACTGTTACCTGAAAAAGACCGATCCTCTCCCCCATTCCTGGGAGATAACATCAGATACAATCGCTGCATATGTCGCTGCATTACTCGGAACAGAGTTGGTTCTCCTTAAATCAGTCGACGGAATACTCTCTGATGGTACCCTGATGAGGCATGTAACAACACCAGTTCCAACAGATGTTGTTGACCCGCATTTCATTGCGTTTGTATTGTCACATGCGATACAGACTACTATCATAAATGGAAGAGAACAGGAGCGGGTATCATCATTACTCAGGGGTCTTAGGGTACCCGGAACCTTCATTCCCTGAGATCATTTAAGTGGATACACGTGAAGATATGTAAACACTTCAGGAGAAACAAAAATATGAGTGAGAAAAAATGCACATCATGCAACGCCCCGCTCGCTCTCGAGGGCGCAACCAGGTTTGGATGCCCTGCCTGCGGGACTGAGATCCGGAGATGTTACCGGTGCAGAGAACAGAGTATTGCATATATCTGTCCGACATGCGGTTTCCGGGGGCCATGAATGGGAGATGTAGCACTTATCATTAAAGTCATGCCTGAATCACCAGATATTGATCTGAATGATATCAGGGAAACGATTATGAAGACGGTTGATAATGTTCAACAGATACAGGAAGAACCAATCGGATACGGCCTTGTTGCATTAAAAGTGGTTGTTGTTGTTCCTGATGCACAAGGTCAGACCGATATCGTAGAATCTGCTCTGAACGGAATAAAAGGCGTTGAACGGGCAGAAATAATTGAATCAACACTTGTCTGACAGTTACCAGACATCATACATTTTTTAGTCAGTCTCTTCATTCTCAAGAGTTTTAATAACCTCCTGAGAGAGATTTCTGATCTTTTCTACCGATACCATAAGTGCCTGCTCTTCACGGGAGTCTATCCTGATTGAGACAGGGTGTGCTCCGTCACGACGAATTCGCGCAGGGATTCCAATACAGACATCACCGATGTTGTCTACTTCACGGTTGATGTACGCTGAAACTGTTAATATCCGGTTTTCATCACCGAGAACCGTTGATACAAGGGTTGCAGTCGCCTCACCCGGACCCCAGACTGTCGAGCCTTTTCCTGCAATGATATGCTGGCCTGACGTACGGACTGTCTCCATAATCTCATCCATCGGAAGTTTCCGAAAAGCCGGCAGATTTGATATCTGGATACCACCAATCGTTGTCGCAGACCAGAGAGGGACCATACTGTCGCCGTGTTCACCTATTATCCTGGTATGTACCTCACTTACATGGACCTGAAAATATGAAGCTATAAGCGATTTTAACCGCATCGAGTCGAGATGGGTACCAAGACCAAATACCTGGTACGGATTATTCCCAAAGTACCTGAGCGCAACAGATGTCATCACATCGACCGGGTTTGTCACCATGAGAATGATAGCGTCCGGAACTATGGATGATAGTTGTTTCATATAACCGGCAACAACTTTTGCATTACCGTGTGCAAGATCAAAACGATCCTGATCCGCCCTTCTTGGAACTCCTGCAGTAAAGACAATGATATCTGAACCTGCAAGATCTAAAAGACTGGTTGTCCATGCAATATGCAGATTTGTCCCTGTTGCTGCAAAGGCATCAGACATATCCCTTGTTATGCCATCAAGGACATTCTCATTTCCTTCTCTGCCATACAACACCATTTCACGGACATAAGGAATCCTTGATATCGCTAAGGATGCATATTGCCCGATTCGGCCGGTAGCGCCGATAATTCCAACCTTAGACATCGAATACCTCGTTAAAAACAAGATGGGACACGTTATCGGTCGACTGTACGTAACAATACTTGCCGACACCTCCTTTCTCCACCCCGCACCCCTGTGGGCGCCGAATGTTCATGGTAAGTCTGCTCCCTTCCGGGCCTGGACCGGTTTCCACGATAAGAGGTCGCTGTTTCCTCCGAAACATATGATACCTTTCCATCGACCTCACAGGACAGAGTTTCTACGTCAGGAGAAATGATAGCTCATATTGTCCGTTTCAGCCTTCCTCAAACTTCGCCCTCTGCATACCGGCGATCTCAGATGACAGGTGACGCCGACCCACCCAGGCTAGTCCCGTAAGTACATGTCCCTGACACCAATTAAACACTTCTTCTCTTTTCAAATGTATTACAGAATAAAAATACCTTCAGGTCATAATCCAGACTGGGAATTCCTCTGATTTCATGCAGTAAAATGCTCATAAAGGTGATGCAGTGAGCCAGTACCCGTGAGAGGGAAGTAGATCGCAGACGCATATGTGCACTATAATAAAGAACCCATTCACGACATATCTTTAACGATATAATGATAATACGGCATATAGAATCGAGGATCTGATATGACTTTGCTACACAATAAAACCGGGATATTGAGAGATATTTTGCTAGCAGCAATAATTTTCGGGATTCTTATCTGGATAACAGCACCTGTATCTGCTGCAGATACACAGAAAATACCAGACCCTTCACCCCCGAAGATGCCAGTCAAATTACTATTCATTCATCATTCAGTTGGTGAAAACTGGCTATCGGACGAAAATGGCGGGCTTGGAGAGGCTCTTTTTGAGAACAACTATTTTGTGAGTGATACCTATTACGGGTGGGGACCTGACGCCATTGGAGACCGGACTGATATTCCAGATTGGGTAGAGTGGTTCAAAAGCCCTCAGACTAACCGGTATATGCAGGCAGCTTTTTTGGAATCCGATGACGATGCAGCAGGGTGGGATTATTATAACCGTCCGATGCAGGATCCTGGGGGTGAAAATGAGATAATCATCTTCAAGTCATGTTATCCAAACTCTGATCTTGAGGGAAATCCCGGGGACCCTGCTGGTTTTGTGCCTGATTATTCAGTTTCCGGAGCTAAATACGTATACAATCAGATACTTTCCTATTTTGCGACAAGACCAGACAAACTCTTTGTTGCTATCACCGCTCCCCCTGAGCTGGATGGAACCTATGCAGACAATGCACGCGCATTTAATACCTGGCTCACCACCGAATGGCTTAATGGGTACGATACAGGAAATGTAGCAGTCTGGGATTTGTATACCGTTCTTACCGGTTCAGATAACCATCACCGGTTTTTTGGAGGTACAATTGAGTACATCACTGACAGGGGAGGTAACACCCTTGTATACCCCACTGAAGATCCACACCCCTCTTCTGCAGGAAACAGAAAAGCAACTGCTGAATTTGTCCCGATGCTAAATATTTTTTACAATCAGTGGAAAGAACATGGATCAACTCCTGCTGGTACGGTACAAGTGACCACAGATGAACCGATATCTTTTGAAGAGGAATCAATTGAGCAGGTTACTACGACTCCACCTGTGAAAAAACCAGATGTAGAAGAACAAGTCCTTCTTATCGATGATTTTGAGACAGAACCCGCTGAAAGAACACAAGGATGGGCAATTTATAGTGATGGGACATCGGTACTATCCAGTAAGCCAGATAAAACAAATGCGGCATCTGGTTCAACTTCACGCTCTATCAGCGTTACTCCTGTCATTGCCGGTGGCTGGGCAACAACAGAACTTCTCTTTGATGAACCCAGAAATTTCTCAGATACATCGGGTATTTCCTTTTTCCTGCATGCAGAAGATACAGATTTTCCCTATAGTGTACTGGTATACTCAACAGATCCTGATGGCTCCCGCGAGCTCTACTTCTATGAAACAGAGACAACAGCAGAAAGTACAACCGGATGGGATACGGTTACGGTTGCATGGGATGCAATGAATCCACTGGAAGGAGGGGGACAAATTCATCCTGAGAACATCAACGGAGTTGTTTTTTCCTTCGGAAATGATATTGACCTGTATGAGACAATCTACATCGATAATCTTTCAGCATACAGATAATTTTGGAATTCACTTTTTTTAGGGGACAAAAACCTCCCCGCCATACTGTCGTCTCCATTGGGAACAGATAGTATCAATGACACCGGTATCTTTCTTATCAAAGGGATCTATAACCGTCAAGTCCGGAGTATAATCAAGTACATCTCCTAAATGCCAGAGATCACCGTGATACACATGGCAGGAACGTTTGTCTCCATATGCCTCTGCTATGAGTACAGGTTCACTACGAACCGGAGTGTTCTGCATTGACTGATAATCAGTATGCATAATTACTTCATCATATTTGAGAGATTCCTGATTGACGAGAAGATTAAACCCGGAAAAGAATGCACCTGCATACCAGGCATCATTTAGCACCACATGAGGAACTCCATTCATTGCTGCAGTAATGCCAAGGGTTCCAGATCCGGAACAGGCATCAATAAAATAATGGGGTTTGACTCGTTTTAAATATCGCTCAACCGAACGTATTTTTGGATAATATCCTCTTGGAAACTCAATATGCATACATGACTGTTGCTTGTATATCACACAGGAGCCTCCTGAACAGGGAAAGATATCTGCCCGTACATCGCATCCGGCTGATAATGTATAGGTATGAGTATTAATCTTCTCCAGTGCCCTGTAATCAGGACTGGCAGAGATACCAGGGACCTTGTTATTTGATGAGACAACACCATGTAATTCAGGTACTTCCCGTACCAGACGATGTGATAGTTCTGCAGTACTGTGCGGAGTCAGCAGGAGAAGAGAATGAGATGACAGATAGGGAGGTTGACGGGAAAAAAAACCAGGATCTGGCATCGGTATCCCGACATCGGCAAGCGCCTCATCTCCGGAAAATACTCCCTGCTCAACAAAAAGGAAGTAAATATGTGCAATAACATCATCTATGAAGCGTTTGTTACATGCACAGGGTTTAAGAACAGTATAGGATGAGGGAAGGGGGTCTCGTTTTGAAAGCACGCGTTCAAGTGGCAGAGGACATAAAGAACAGGGTGCAAACCGTTTTCTTGCTACCGAAACAAGTTCTTCTGCTCTGGTGATATGATAGTCATTACAAACCGGACACAGCATGTATTATTCTCCCCTCACCTTTCTGATACCATTGTATCAAAAAAGAGATGAGATACTATAAAAAATGCGTTAAACAGGATCATACCGTACAGGACTGGATATTAAAGTTACTGGAGTCAAATATCAAAAACCAGATTTCTGATAACAGATAATCATTTCGTATCATACCAAGGGTATGGGCCTGATGCGATTTGAACGCATGACCTCCCGGTTATGAGCCGGGCGCTCTAACCAACTAAGCTACAGGCCCAGAACAAAAAAAACGCCGCCAACAGGACTCGAACCTGTGACATACTGGTTAACAGCCAGTCACTCTACCAACTGAGTTATGGCGGCTTATGGTGCTCTATTACGTAGGAGATGAATGTATTTAAAAATGTTGATTTTCTCCTGTGCTCCGGACTACCGATGCACCGGTACCATGTACCTTCATCTCCAGAAATAGCCTGATTATCTCCTCGATATCATCATCAAGATGTAAAAAGAGATTTTCTGCCTGTTCTGTTACCACCGCACCAACAGAAGATGCCCTGATGAAGCCCTGGTTCTCCAGAACACGCAGAGAATACCGTATACGGTGTTGCGGCTGTTCAAGTAGTTCAGCCAGTTTGATTATCCCAATCGGCTGATACCGGGCTACTGCTGCCAGAACCTCGATATGTCTGGTTACCAGTTCTATCTCATTCTTCAGCTTCTCAAGCATCAAATCCTCATTTAAGACTCATCTGAACACTGATGAAGCCACGTCTTTGTCTTTTTATACTTCCCTTTGAAATACACAATCAGTACAACGCCGAGAATAAAGCAGATAGCTGTCAGCGGAATACGATACGGATCAGGGATTAGAAACAGTGAGAGCACTGCAACTGCAAGGAGAAAGATGATTCCATTTAAAATAACTGCAAGAAACCAGAATTTCCATTTGAACTGTTCTTTGTCAGCCGCTTTCATCATTCATACTTCACATCTGGGATAAAAGTACTTGTGGGTTTACCTACAACTAATAAGGATGGACAGACTGGACGAACTTGTCCGTTCCCATGATGCTTGTGCATATGTCATATACGCATCATCAGCAGATCCCGATATGCGGTACCTGACAGGTTTTTCTGTCACTGATCCAGTGATATTCCTTAAAAAACCTGGTGAACATGGCATCCTTATTGTTCCGGATATGGAAGCGCAACGCGCCAGTCATGAATCCAATGCAACAGTCATTACACGAACACAGGCTGGTCTGCAGGATATCATGAAGGAAGAGAAAGATCTTACGAGAGCATATGCCCTGATGATTCATCAGATTGCAGGAGGGCCGATAGTCGTACCTTCTACCATGCAGATAGGATTTGCACGGGCACTTGAAGAACAGGATCTCCTCTTTATCGATACCAATACGGTTAGAACGATGCGCGCGCGAAAAACTGCTACAGAGGTGGCTGCCATCCAGGAGGTTCAAAAAGTTACAGAAGAGGCAATGGACCGGGCTATCAGATGCATCAGAGGATCTGTAATACAGGGAGACTATCTGTACCGTGACGGTACACAACTTACTTCAGAGATGATAAAACAGGAGATACACATGAGCCTGTTTCGTCATGGATGTAGTGCTTCAGATACCATTGTATCAGGAGGAGATGATACAGCACTTCCTCATGCAGCTGGTTTTGGCCCTCTCCCCGCTAATAAACCGATAATTATCGATATCTTTCCGAGATCTGAAAAAACTGGTTATTATGCAGATATGACAAGAACCATATCAAAGGGGAGACCGGAACCTGCGATTATCGAGATGTATGATACCGTCAGAGATGTTTCAGAAGATACACAAGCCGCTGTACGAAGTGGCATGATGGGATCTGATGTTCATCAGAAAGCTCTCGATCTCTTTGAAGACGCAGGATATGGACATAATAAAGAGGGGTTCATTCACAGCCTGGGCCATGGTGTCGGGCTGCAGGTCCATGAGCTCCCAAACATTTCACTATCAGGGGGGCTATTAGAGACAGGGAATGTAATCACCATTGAACCCGGCCTGTACTATCCAGGAGTAGGGGGTATAAGACTTGAAGATATGGGCCTTGTTCAGGATGATCATTTCGAGAACTGGACACAATATCATAAGGAACTGGTACTATGAAAGAAGAAATTTTTGAATCTTATTGTGAAGCCGGACGTGTTGCGGCAAAAGTTTTGAGACACGGTGCATCAATGGTCAGGGCCGGGGTGGCTCTCCTTGATGTAGCAGAGACCGTTGAAGACCAGATCCTACAAAGTGGACTCGGTATTGCATTTCCTATCAATATCTCACTGAATGCAGATGCTGCTCATGATACACCTTCACCACACGATGACCGTCTCTTTGCAGAGGGCGATATGGTAAAACTGGATCTTGGTGTTCACTGTGACGGTTATATCGCCGATACTGCCTTGACTATTGATCTTGGATCTCAGCCTCTCCTTGTCGAGGCATCACAAACTGCACGTGACAACGCAATTGCACAGGTAAAACCCGGCATATCTATCGGAGAACTTGGTGCAATTGTGCAGCATGAGATAGAATCCAGGGGATATAAACCGATTGCAAACCTCACCGGGCATGGCCTTGACCGGTATACACTCCATATGGGACCAAACGTTCCTAATATCAAAATGAACGGGGGGGCTGAGCTGGAAGCGGACATGGTCATTGCTATTGAACCATTTGCCTCGACCGGTACCGGGCATGTAAGCGACCGGTCACGGATCGAGATATATAAACAGATTGAGAAGAAACCAGTCAGGATGCCGGCTGCACGAAAACTCCTGAAAAATATTGAAGATAACAATGGTCTTCCTTTTGCCAGAAGACAGTTGGAACTGAAAAAACCTGATCTTGCGTTAAGATCACTCTGTCGCGAAGGAATATTATACGGATTTCCCGTACTTGGGGATATTTTGGGATCATATGTCTCACAGTTTGAACACACCCTCATTGTGACCGAAGACGGATGCATCGTCACAACCGCATAAGAAAACAATCAGCTAAGGATATACAAAATGCAACCAGATGAAGAGATTCTGAACCTTTTTGCCATCCTGCTTACTGCAGAGATATTTAATACGTATAATGAACTTGGAATAAATGATCTTCCGCCAGAGGCGAGGGAGATCTTTTCAGTAGATGTCTTTGATCTGCAGCGACCGGTTGTTGTTGTGAATGAGAGTGCTATTGCACGTGTACTCAGCATTACGAATGCTCATATCAGGCTTGAGAAAAATCCGTTTACTATCTATGAAGAGTTCGGCCACCGGCTCAGTATATCTGAGTTACTCCCGGCATTTCGGTGGTTTATCAAACATAACGGTACAGCATATCTCAAAAATAATCCCACTCTTGCCTGGTTTGGTCAGAACGTAGAGAAAATGCCGAATGTATCGTATGAACTGGCACGATCTGATAATTCACTCTTTGAAGATACCAGGATCTTTCTCGATAAAAAGATCTCAAAAATGCTTGCAAATGATGATAAAATTCGATCAGGCCTTGATCTCATTATCATCTATGCTCCTGATGAAGTTGAACAAAAAATAGAAGATCTCGTCTGTTCAGCTGATCAGCTTGAACGAATTAAAAAATTACAGGTTGCAATTAAGAACATTGATTTCCTCCGGGAACACCGGATTGCAGAGATAGGTAAACTTCTGTTTATCGGCCCTCCCGGCACTGGTAAGACATCGCTCGCATTCGCCCTCTCACACATCTTTCATATGCCGGTACTGGAAGTCAGACTCGCTATGGTTACGTCACAATACCTTGGGGAGACCTCAAAGAATATCGATAAAATCTTTGATGTTGCACGAACTCTTGCTCCTTCTATCTTATTCATCGATGAATTTGACTTCTTAGCCAAGAGTCGTATCAGTGATGACCATGGTGCCATGAAACGTGCCGTGAATGCGCTGTTAAAAAATATTGACAAGATAAACCTGGTTAAAAATAATGTCCTTTTGATAGGGGCAACCAACCATCCGGATCTCCTCGATGAAGCAGCCTGGCGACGGTTTGATGAAGTAATGCTCTTTGATCTTCCAGATGAACTAATTCGGGAGCAGATCCTCTTAAAACTGCTATCAGGGTTCTCCTCAGTTTGTGACTGCCGGCATCTTGCCCATGAGACAGAAGGGTTCTCAGGATCTGATCTCCGGATGCTGGTGCGGGAAGCAATCTTAAGTGCCCTCCTTGACGGGCGAACCGATATCTGTGAAAATGATGTAAACCTCGGCAAAGAACTCATAAAAACACGGGATGCAAACCGAAACCGGAAGTGGTACGGGTGAAAATACGGTTGCTTGGTACCGGTGATGCACCAGGTACACCAAAAATCGGATGCTCCTGTACACAATGCCAGTATGCGCTAGATAACAAGATACAACGGCTTCGTACTTCTCTATTAGTCTCACATGGGGAGACGACCATTCTTATCGATACATCACCGGATCTCAGACAACAACTCTTACATGCCGGATCACCTCATATTTCTGCAATAATCTGGACACATGGTCATTATGACCATTTCATGGGTCTTGGTGAGTTTTATCGGGTTCAGAAAACACCTCCGATCTATGCTGCAGAACCGGTCATTGCATATTGTGGTGACATCTTCTCATTTCTTCTGAATAAGACTGTCACTGTTGAGCCATACATTCCTTTTCTGATTGGAGATCTCTCTCTTACCCTCATAGAAGTAACACACCCGCCAACCTATACCTGTGGTGTTATCATATCAGATGGAACAACCAGAGTCGGATTCACCTCTGACACAAATGAACATCTACCACAACAGACGCTAGACCTTCTCACCGGTGTTGATATGCTTTTTGTTGATGGTCTCTTTCCTCCATCATTTCGAAAGGTTACAAAGCACCTGAATATTAATGAAGCTGAGGATCTTGCAGAAAAACTGGGCGTGAAAGAGTACAGGATTGTTCATATGAGCCATCATGTCCCGTTTGACTATCCCTGTCAGGGACGGGATGGTGATGAGTACGTCTTTTAAAACAACATTTCAGAGCAACCAAACCCAGCTTTATTACATCCCGGATGCAATGAATATAGAATGAATATAACTGTTCTAGAGCTTACTGACGACAAAGTCAGAATGGTCATTGTCGGGCAGGGGCATACCTTCTTAAATGCCCTGACCACCGAGCTCTTGCAGGATTCTGATGTTGATGTCGCAAATTACCTTGTCGAGTTCCAGTTCTCTGATCCTGTTCTGACAGTGACGACACAAAATAATGCAGACCCGGTAGAGACGGTTCGAAAGGCCTGCAAAAGAATATCAGATGCCTGTGCTGACCTGCTTGTCCAGCTTGAAAAATCGGTGTAATAGTTCACTTTTAGTGATACACCAGAAAAAAAATTATCTTTTTTGCCGTTTATAATTACGGTCGTTCTGTAAAGATTATCGAACCTGATATTCGTGCTATTTTAACCTTGAGTGTCTGACCTGGTTTTGCTTTGGCTACATAGACAATATTTTTACCAATCTTTGCAACACCGTCACCGCGACGTGAAAGGTTCTCAATCGTAACTTCGATAATTGCTCCGACTTCCGGATTGCTTCCGATTGGTTCAGAACGGGCTTTGCGTTTTTTAACCGGACGGTGACTTCCACATGCATCACACATAAGAATTTGTACACGGCCCTCTTTGACAAGTCGCGTATCAGGTTTGCCACATTCTGAACAGATAATATAGTCAGAAACATAATTTGTAATAATCGCAATGATAAGCGATTCTTCAAATTTCCCGTTGAATATTGCCCTGTTCCCATCCAATTTTCCTGCAGTACCCAGTTCTCCAAGAATATATTTCATCAGGTGTTCAGGATCCCTTCTGAATGCATTGATGAGATCAGTGAAATTATCAAGAATTGTTGTCTTCCCCTCAAGCGTCACACTGGGATCAGGATAGGTCCACCGGCTGGTCTCCTCAGTCGGTTCGGTTACCTGCTCGTATGCTTTATGAAGAAGCGCTTCATATGACTCAACCATAGATACTCTATATATCATCAGGAGAGGGTAAAAGGCTGCCCCAGTCAGAAAACAAATGAGTGTTTTTATAAAAATATCTCTTTTGAGTCAGGTACAGGCATGTTTTTTAAAAAAACGGATCTTATAGTTTAGTCTCTATCCAACAATTTATGGGAGGATTTTCTGATAATCAGTCATTATTGTTTTGGAATTACAAAAGAAGTACGTTGCAATGTATCTATCATACAATAGATTCATCATATAGCATTGTATGAGGGAGAGGTTTCATAACAATAGTCAGATTCACTCTATGCAGTCTTACCCAGATGCTTATCTGGTTCTTATATCTTCAGATTCAGTGACCATCTAACCTTGTGATCCTCATACTTATACCCAGTCCCATTGACCCCGGGTATATGAAAAGTTCACGATACAGTTCCAGACCAATATGGACAATAAAAGATTTGAATAGGGGGTTATGAACTGACAGGCGCTAAACCTATTTTTTTTGCATCACCAGTTCTTTCTCTATGACTTTTATTTCAGGCTAGATTGATGAAAAGGGAATCAAATGTTGCAATTACGACATCCGCGTCGTTGTGCTGTTTTTCGTGCACATTTAAAAGGGCTTATGTATCACATCAGCAATTTCAGAACGTTTTTTCATTGCACTACTATCATTAGGAACGAGCGCACCCGGTATGGACTATGGTTTGCCCGGGGATCATGAGAGAATAATTCAGGTGCTCAATCGAGAACCTACTGATCCTGAACTTGCATGTTTTGAGAATATATGGAGAAACACTGCAGTTACCCGTCAACTCGTCATCTACTCATAACATTTCCGACACAAGGAGAGACGGTTCTCCAGGGACCCGGGGATGATGCTGCAATTGTCGCGTATTCAGAGGATATTGCACTTGCAGTCGGAATGGAGAGCCATAACCAATACAGGAAAAGTCCTCTCCTGTCGCGACCTAGGAGCTGCCGGTTTTGCCGGGGCCTCAAGTAAGATGTGTTCTACGCACACAGGGCACAACATATCGGAGTGGTTCACCTCAGGGAGAGTGGTATGGGTACCCGCTTGAAATTATGATTTCTGAGTCACTAGAAGGAATGGTATTGAGGTTGAAACTGTCTCTCTTGTACCTCTGCGTTTAAATCAGTTCAATCAGAGGAATTCAAACCGCAAAGGGCGGAATAATAACTCGAAAATAATCAAGTAATTATAAGATACCTAGATAATATCTCTTGAAAAATAGACATAACTGCGAAAAGGCAATTATTATACCAGAGTATAGGATGCACTGAAACAAGAAACACATGTATCCCTCTATTCTTTGCATATGGCTCTCATTCGTCCAGCTGGTTTTTCGTGTATATGATATTGTTACCATCTGGTTTCATGAAAAAAAATAAGGTCAAAATCATGTCGATTGGCAGAGGAAAACAGAGAGAATATATACCATCTTATGTAACAGAGGAGGGATACCGATAATATCATCCCAATATAAGAAAGGAGTGATACATCATTACACAACATACAGAAGGGGCATTTGTCAAAGAACTACCTGACGTCCAGTCTACAATTCCGGACGTACGCATTAATCTTACCCGGGTCGGGGTGAAAAATGTCAAAAAACTGGTGGAAGTGAAACGAGACACAAAACGACCAGTTATTTTCATATCTACCTTTGATATCTTTGTCGATCTACCAGGAAGCCTGAAAGGTGCAAATCTTTCCCGTAACTTTGAAGTTATTGATGAAGTACTTCAACAGGCAATTGAGGGAGATGTAAAAGAGATTGAACATCTCTGTAGTATGGTCGCACGAAAACTACTTGTCAAACATGAGTACGCTGACCGGACCGAGGTGCAGATGAGGAGTCAGTTCATGGTAAACCAGGAGACTCCGGTTACCAGTACCAGCTGTCAGGAAGTTATCAAAGTATATGCAAGTGCTATTGCAAAGCGAACATTCAGGGATCCTATTGTCAGAAAAAGTATCGGAGCTGAAGTTACCGGGATGACTGCATGTCCCTGTGCCCAGAATATTATGAAGGAACGGGCACGGTACGTGATGCAGAATCTTAATATTGATGATGAGACGATTGAAGCGTTCTTTAACGAAGTTCCGATGGCAACCCATAATCAGCGGGGCAGGGGATTTCTCTCGATTGAGACCGATGATGACCAGCACTTAAAACTGGAACGTCTCATCCAGATTATTAAGGAATCAATGAGTACTCCCATATATGAGCTCTTAAAACGGGGTGATGAAGGCCATGTTGTCCTCACTGCTCATAAGAATCCCCGTTTTGTAGAGGATTGTGTCAGAGAGATGGCACGAAGAGTCCATGCTGAGTTTATGGATCTTCCTGGTGACTCACTGGTAACCATAGCACAGGACAATGAAGAGAGTATCCACCAGCATGATGCCTTTGCTGAACGTCAGGCAACACTGGCAGAACTGTCTGATGAGATAAACGGAGATTTTTCCTGATATATGCTTCATGATTGTACATCATAAAGCACGTTGCTATTTTTGGTTTTGGCTATTAGTCTGACGTCTCAAAAAGAGATCTATCGATATAAGTAACACACTATCACCCAATTTGAGCATTCACAAGTGTGATGGTGTTTTCCAGACCTCATGAGCGCAAATTACCATATCTGATTGATATACATTGAAATTGTCAATTTATCTGATTTTTACAGTTTTTAGTGTGATGTTTTTTTTACCTGAGCCAGATAGTAAATTAGTTAAATGTGATACTTGTTATTTTTTTAAAAATTAGAATTTTTATGATAAATTTTCATCATATATTGCATATCAGATTGTTATTCAAAAAATATCGCATCCTATTCATTTATAGTAAAAAAAATATTAATTTTATAATACTAATTAAGAATTATTTTTATTTTTTCTTATTTTATTATATTAATAATTGGTAAAAGCCATAAAAATTGTGATAATACCTTTTTAAGAAAACTGATTAATTGACAGCAAAATGACAAGATATAATTACACTGCTCTCAAATTACCTTTTGACGTACAGAGGTACGGTCATTAACTCTCAGGTCAACCTGAGGGCCCTTAGGTAATTACAAGTACAGCTTTTCGAACAACACAATATAAACTAGAGGCGATAGTTTTGTCGAAAGTAGTAGAAGTTTCCCCAACAACCAGGCATGAGGGACATACCAAGATCGTCATGAAAACCAATGATGAAGGTATTATTGAGCGTGGAGATTGGCTCAGCCTCACCCCGGTACGTGGCATTGAGAAGCTTGCTCTTGGAAAGTCAATGCACCAGGCACCAAAGATCTCCTCACGAGTATGTGGTATCTGTCCGATAGCACACACACTCGCAGGAGTCGGCGCTATGGAAGGAGCTATTGGATGTGAGATTACGCACGATGCTTATCTGCTCCGTGTTATCTTACAATGTGCAAACAGATTACATTCTCATGCACTTCACAACATCCTTTCACTTCCTGACATGTATCTTCCAGGAACAGATGTAAAAATTAATCCATTCACACCAGAAGAACCAGTACGGACCGTTGCAAAGCGGATTCAGAAGCTTCGTGAAGTCGGTCAGACTGTTGGTGAGATTGTGGGTGGAGAAGCAATACACCCAAGTAACCCACGTGTGGGAGGTATGCATACAAACATTTCCCCACAGGCAAAGAAAAAAGTATATGATCTTGCTCAGGAAGCACTTCCTCTTGCAATTGCTCATATGGACTTCATGATTGCGGTCTTTAAGAACTTCCAGAATCGTGACACCGTCACAATTGGAAAGACCGAAGTTCCAGTCCCTGACACTCTTGGTTTCCATGACCAGGGATACATGTCAACAGATCCGGTTTTCTGTTCATCAAACCTTGATGAGAATCCAGATTGGGATCCTAACCGCTGGACTGATGTCTCACCATACAACTGGTACATGAACGAGGAACTTGAAGTCACCGATACTGATCCTAACTACCCAATTGGTGGTTCAACACCAGTTGGCGGAAAGGCATTTCCTGCAATGGAAGCATGCACTTCAGTGCCACTCTATGACGGATGCCCAGTTGAAACCGGTCCACGTGCACGTCTTGTTAAATATAAAAACTATGACAAGAAAGGAGCAATGGGTCTGCAGATTGCACGGCAGATGGAATTACCAGACTGTCTGTACAGCATGATTGAAGCTGCTGATGCACTGAACTGCAAGGGTGCAGTTATAGCCGACCAGATTCCACAGGGAGATGGTACGGTTCTTGGATGGAACTCAAACGAGGCACCTCGTGGAACAGATGTACACCTAGCAAAGGTAAAGGATGGTAAGGTTATTGACTATACCCTGCTCGTCCCAACCACCTGGAACTTCCCAACCTGCAGTCGTGCACTTGAAGGAGCACCATGGCAACTTGCAGAGGTCATTATGCGTGCATATGATCCATGTGTGTCCTGTGCAACCCATATGCTCGTAGTGGATGAAAACAAAAGAATTGTAGCTGATAAACTCATTTAATAAGGTTACGCATTACTATGTTGTTTGAAGAGATTGTGATATTTGGCTGTGGAAATCCCCTCTTTGCCGATGACGGATTTGGTCCGGAAGTTGTTGAAGAACTGAAAAAATACAAACTTCCGGACAACGTAAAAGTGATAGATGCTGGTCTTGGTGGTCCACATTTTCTTTTTACTCTGATGGCACAGTCAGATGAACCGGTAAAAAAGATCATTTTAATTGATATTGCGGATTTTGGCGGTGAACCA
>Ga0265592_1000264_pt1 | contig 29790 bp, 34 predicted proteins | sample saktaG_7_FD_190141 | JGI IMG/M metagenome (GOLD analysis project Ga0265592, IMG submission 190141) | Saline water microbial communities from Sakinaw Lake, British Columbia, Canada - sak_2010_1_5_120m | ecosystem: Environmental > Aquatic > Non-marine Saline and Alkaline > Saline ... | reverse complement strand
CGCTTGTTTTACTTGCTCAAGAGAAAGATTATCATATCTGATAAACGGTGCTAATAAAGTATCAAAATTTGAGAAAGCAACAGCGCCAGCAACCTCCCCTTGAAGTGTATAGAGAAAATTAACTATCTGCCCTAATACAGTTTTCAGATGTTTCGGGGGTTTAGATTGTATTTTGCCTAAGACACCTCCAAAGCCGCGCAACAGCAAATCATAAAGGTCCCAGCCGCAACAATATGCCCCTAATGTTTGTAAATCATGAATGTGAAAATCGCCTTGTTCTTCTGCCATCCTAATCTGAGATGGATAAATTTTTTCAAGCCAATATCTTTTAATTAAAGCGGCGCTAACATAGTTATTAAGTCCCTGAAGAGAATAAGACATATTAGCGTTTTCTTTTACCTCCCAGTCGATTTCATCTAAATATTGGTCTATTTTTCTCATTGCCACCCCCTCAATTTTTTCCATTTCCCTTATCTTCCTTCTTTGTTCACGATAAAGGATATACGCTTTGGCGCTCTCCACTAACCCATCTAATATTAAAACCTCTTCAACAATATCCTGAACTTGCTCAACCTTAGGAATTTCATCTTGTTTTCTTCTTTTTTGTAAAACCTTAGCAACTTTTTTAGCAAGATGCTCAGCTTTTTTCTCGCCCCCCTCATCAGTGGCCGTTAATGCCTTGAATATTGCTTCAATAATTTTATTAATGTCAAAAGCAACAATCTCTCCATTTCTTTTTTTTATTTTTTCAATTTTAAAAGGCATAGTGTTTTATTTTAGATTATAAAGTTTAACTTTTATGTATACCTTATCTTAGGTCAATTTAACAAAGCCTGCAAATCTAAGTTTTCTGAATCAAATTGTGGAAAACTCATTACATTGACGCTAAACATTGCTCAATTCCAATTATCCCTTGGATTATCTTGATTATCCACTAACTACTTGAAATAAGAGAATTTTTTGATAAAATAGAACATTAAGCATTAATAGCTTTTTTTTATAAAAATGACTGATATTTTTATTTTAGCAGCCGGGAACGGCAAAAGAATGAGGTCCAAAGACCCAAAGGTTTTGTATAAGATTTTGGGCAAGCCAATAATTCACTATTTGCTTGATTCGGTTGTTGCCGCTAATATCTGTGAAAACCCGACTATTGTTGTTTCTAATTCCAACAAAGACTGCATTAAAAAAAGTGTAAAGAAATACAATTGCAAATTCGCAATCCAGGAAGAACAATTAGGCACTGGGCATGCTTTGGCCAGAGCTCTTGTTAATAATATTGATTTAACAGACAATATATTAGTTGCTCTTGGCGATGATATTGGCCTTTCTTCAAAAACTATTAAAAGATTAAACGAAAAGCATCAAAGTTCTGGCTGTCCAATAACTATGGCAACCACAAAGATGCCACATTATAATGGAATCTATAAACGATTTTATGACTACGGCAGAATAAAACGTAATTCCAATAATGAGATTGTAGCCATAGTAGAAAAATTAGACGCTAATGAAAAAGAATTAGAAATTAAAGAGGTTAATCCCTCTTTTTACGCATTTCAGACAGATTGGATTAAAAAAAATATTAATAAAATCCAAAAAAACAAAATAAAAGGCGAATATTATTTAACAGACATTGTGGCAATTGCTATAGAACAGGGATTAAAAGTCAATTCAATTAAAATTCAGCCAGAAGAGTGTTTCGGAATTAACACTCCAGAACAAGCCAGGCAAGGAGAAAAATACCGCAGGACCAAACAAGAAAAAACAAAAAAATGCTTAAAAAGAACTTAAGCATTTTATTATAGAATTTTGGACAAGGTTTTGAGCAAAGTTAAACCTTGCTCATTTTTTTATATATAATTTTACTAATATAATATTAAAAACCAGTGGCTATGACCGTGCATTTCATTTCTCCCTTAGATAAGTTTTCATCTTGAATAGCGCCAAAAACCACTTTTGCATTAGGTCCAGCATTTTCGGTAATAACTTTTGCAGCTTCGTTGATTTCATATAAACTAATATCTTCTCCTCCTGAAATATTAAATAAAATTCCCTTTGCTTTAGAAATAGGAATATTTAGCAATGGTGAATTCAGAGCATTTTTGGCGGCTTGAACTGCCCTGTCCTTGCCTTTTGCTTTACCAACTCCAAAAAACGCAGCTCCGGAGTTTTTCATAATTGTTCTAATGTCCGCAAAATTAACATTGACAATCCCCGGCAAAACCACTAATGCGGCAATTCCCTTAACTGCTTGCCAAAGAATATCGTCACAGGTCTCAAATGCCTTGGCAAGAGAAATATCAGGCGCTAAAAATTTGAGAAGGTTGTCATTTGGAATAACAATAAGAGAATCTGTTTTTTCCTCTAGTTTTGCTCTTGCTTTTCGCGCTACAACAAAGCGACTCTGTCCTTCAAAAGAAAATGGCATAGTAACAACACCAATTGTTAAAATGCCTAAATTGGATGCAATTTCAGCTATTATTGGAGATGCCCCTGAGCCAGTGCCGCCGCCCAATCCAGTGGCAATAAAAACAATATCTGCCCCGCGAAGAATTTCAGTGATTTCTTGTCTTTGTTCTTCTGCCGCTCTTCTGCCTAAGGTTGCGCTGGAACCAGAACCCAGCCCTTGAGTAAGTTTTCTTCCAATTCTTAACTTTAAATCTGCTTTTTTGCTTTTAAGGTCTTGAGCATCAGTATTAATAGAAATCAACTCAATTCCATGGAAAGCATCCTTTTTTCTTTTCATCCTATTAATTGCGTTTACTCCAGAACCGCCAATCCCAATTACTTTAATTTTAATTTTAAATGACATTTTAAGGGATAAGATCTTTTAACATCTTTTTTATTTTTTCTAATATTGTTTTAAATATTCTACTGATAGGAGGCGATGGCTCTGAAAAGTCCTGTCCATCAAGAATTAAGCCAGCCACGCAAGATAGGTCAGGGCTGTCTATTTTAGGGAAAAAACCTTTTGGTTTGCCAATACGACAAGCCATCTTAAGAGATTTTTTGCTAAAATCTTTAATCTTAGGTAGATATGCTCCACCGCCGCAAAGGACAACGCCTCCTGGAAAACTGAAAGGTCCTACGGATTTAACCTTTTTCTGAATTTCCTGAAGTATTTCCAAAACACGCGCCTCAATAATACTATTTAGTTTTTTCTGAGAAAAAGATAACATCTCCCCTGATTCTTGCTCTTTAATTTTAATGGTCTTTTGAGCGCGTGACCCACAAATCCCAAACTTCAGTTTTATTTGTTCAGCAGTATCTATATGTGTCGCAAGCCCAGTCGCAATATCTGCCGTAATATTAAACGAACCAATAGGAATAATACCAACAGTCATTAATGTGTTTTCTTGATAAACGCAGAAACTAGTTGTTCCTGCACCAATATCAATTAAAAGCGTTCCCAATTCCCGCTCTTGAGCGGTTAAAACGGCCGAAGCGCTGGCTATTGGATTACAAATAATATGAGAAATCTGATAACCAGCATCTAAAACCGCTTTAGTAAGGTTTTTAAAATAAGGAGTGAAATACCCGACAACCAAAATTTCCGCTTCTAATCTCACTCCCTCTAATCCTAATGGCTGCTGAATTTTGGTTTCACCGTCTACAATAAACCCTTTCGGAAAAACCTGGAGAATTTCCCTATTTGCAGGCAAAGAAAATGTTTGAGCCGCCTGGATAGCCCTTTCAATATCCTCTTCCGAAATCTTTTCATCAGCGCGAGACACAATAATTGTGCCCCGCGAGTTTTTTGAAAAAATATGACAACCACCAATATTAACAAAAACGTCTTCAATTTTTTTTCCACATTCATTCTGGGTTTTTTGGAGAACTGAAGCAATAACTTCTGATACCTCAGCCGTATTTGTAATCAACCCCCTCCTGATCCCCCTCGCCGGCTCAGAAACTTGAGATAAAATCTCAAATGTAGCATCTTCTTTTTTGGGCATCACTGCCAAAGATTTAATTGTTGAGCTCCCAATGTCTAAACCAACAAGGATATGATTGGACATAAAAATCTTAATTACTTTAGCTTATTGTTTTAAAAAATTCTAAATATTGATTTTCTTTTGCTTTCATTATTTTAGCATCTTTTATGTTTTTGGTATGTTCATAACCTAAAAGATGAAGAATACCGTGAATTAGGCAAAAGCCCAATTCTTTTTCAAAAGGTGAATCCCTGCGCTTAGCATTTTTTTGCACTTCTCTTAGACAAATAACAATCTCCCCTAAAACATTGTTTTTAGCAAATATTGCTTCCGGGCTAAAAGAAAGCACATCAGTCACACGATTCTTATGGCCATATTTTTTATTCAACTTCCGCATTCTGCCAGTCCCCACAAAAACAACTGAAATCTCTGCTTTTTCTCCAATATTTTCGTTTTCTGAAATATGGTTTCCTATTCTGATTAATGGATCCAGCGCAATCTCTTTTTCTGTTAGATTTTTAAAGTTAATCATTTCGCGTTAAAAGTTCTTTAACAATACGGGCAACAGTTGATCCTTCTGCTGTCTCGCCTAATTCAACCATCAACATTTTAATCACTCTACCCATATCTTTAATATCGCTTGCTTTTAATTTCTTGATAACTGCTTCTGCTTTAATCCCTATTTCTGCGTCATCTATCTGCACAGGCAGATATTTACATAAAATCTTTATTTCATTTTCCTCTTTGATTACCAAGTCATCACGCCCTCCTTTTTTAAAATCAGTAATTGAATCTTTTCTCTTTTTTATTTCAGAAAAGACTATTTTGGTTAGCTCTTGTTCGGTTAATTTGCTGCCTTGCTCCAAATCCATCTCAGATATATCTTTGTTCCCTTTTACCAAAGAATACTGTTTTTCTTTTTCCGCATTTTGAATAACAGCTAAAACTCCGCGCAATGTCAAAACAGCTTCATTTTCATGTTTTTTCATAAAGCCAATCATGTCATTTTTAATCTCCTGTTTTAACATGAGAATTATTTTTTAGAATTTACCTAATCTCTCTTTCTCCATTCTTTCTTCTTTGATCCTCTCTCTCCTGAGAGCAACTGCTTTTTTCTTTGTTTTACTCAACGGTCTTTGATAAAAACGAGCCATTTTCACTTGTCTAAAAATGCCTGTCTTACGTAAAATCTGAGAAAAACGCCTGATTAATCTTCTGGAAGATTCTTTGTCTTTGCGAACAACTTTTAACGGCATAAAAATCTATTTAAAACGTGATTACTTAATCTTTTTTTTAACTTTTTCGACCACTTTATCTAACTCTATTTTCTTTTGGGTTTTAGTTTTCATATCTCTTAAAATAATCTCACCTTCCAAAACCTCTTTTTGTCCTAAAATTAAGACATATCTTATACCCAATCTATTTGCTTTAGATAATTGACTTTTAAGAGAGTCCCTTGAAAAATCTTTTGCTATCAAAACATTAGCTTTTCGGAACTTTTCAAAAAGTTGCAATGCTTCCCTTTTAGCAGATATTCCTAATTGAGCCAGGAACAATTGCGGAACTGTGGATTTCTTGACTTTGACGCTCTTTTCGCGCATAAGTTGAATAACTCTTTCTACCCCAACCGCAGCCCCACAGGCAAATGAAGGATTTCCGCCTAAAATATCAATTAAATCATCATATCTGCCACCACCGGCTAAAGCAATTTTTGCTTTATCTTTTTCCTGCGCAAAGATTTCAAAAACTGTGCGATTATAGTAATCTAACCCACGAACTAAGGAATGGTCAAGTTCATAAGGCAATTCCAACGTTTCTATAAACTCCAAAACACCTTTAAAATGCTGACGGCATTTTTTACACAAAGATTCAAAAGTTTGCGGCGCGTTAGCTAAAATCTCATGGCACCCTTCATTTTTACAATCCAATGTTCTTAAGATATTAGATTTTAATCTTTTCTTGCAATCTAGGCAAAGGTATTCTCTATATGGTTCAAGATAATCCTTTAATTTTTTTAAATATCTCGGACGACACTTATCACAACCAATAGAGTTAATATGCGTTATAGTATCTTTTATTTGCAACTTTCTCAGAACATTGACAATAATCTGAACTGTTTGGGCATCAATAATTGGATTCTGTCTCCCAAAACTTTCAAACCCAAACTGCCAAAACTGACGAAAACGGCCTGCTTGCGGTTTTTCATGTCTAAAAAACGGACCAAAGTGCCAGAGTCGCACTGGCTTTATCCAATTCCCCATTCCTTTTTCGATATAGGCGCGAACCAAACCAGCAGTGCCTTCAGGACGAAGAGCTAAGGGCTTTTTCCTGCCTCCTTTAATTAAGAACATTTCCTTTTCAACAATATCTGTGCCAGCCCCAATACCTCTGGTAAAAATTTCCGCATTCTCAAAAATTGGGGTTTCAATCCTTTGAAAACCATAAAATCTTGCCATTTCTTGGCAAGAATTAAGAATCATATCAAGATATACCCAATCTTCAGGTAAAATATCATAAGTGCCTCTTGGTCTCTGGTATTTTATTTTGCGAGGCGTATTTGGCGTCTCATCCATAACATAATTATTAAAAACTAATGATTCTAAGATTAAATCCCCAAGAACTTTTCCCAAGATTATCCGCCAGCAATTTAAGGTTCTATCGGGTCAAATATATAAACCGGATTTTCAATAAATGCCAAGCTGTTTACTGGCAATGCTCTGAAAAAAACTTTGCCTACAATATTTTGTCTTGGCAAAACCCCCCAGCTCCGCGAATCAGAAGAAAATAATCTATTATCTCCCAAAACAAAATATTCATCTTGTTTTAGGGCAATAGTCATTTCTCCCGATGTAATTAACCCATCAGGCAAATACTTTGATTCATCTAAGGCCTCTTTTTCACCGCTGGCAGAAGAAATAAATATCTTGCCATCGGAAATCTCAATAACCTCATTCGGTAAACCAATAATTCTTTTAATATAGTTAGTAGACACCCTCTGCGGCGCCTTGAAAACAACAACTTCACCCCTTTCTGGTTCATTAAATCTAAAAGAAATTTCATCGATTAAAAGATAGTCCTTATGTTCAAAATTGGGATGCATTGAATTGCCGCTCACAACAAATGGTTGAAAAATAAAATAACGAATAGGAACAACAATTGCCAAAGCTAAAACAGCAAGCTCAACAGTGTCGAAGAGAATGCTTAAGATTTTTTTAAGTTCTTGTTTTATATTCTGTTTCATTGTTTCTGATTTTTCCCATTATAGCCGAAATCCGACTAAAATGCAAACATTTGTTTCTATGGTAGAATATATTAGACAAAAAGGAGGTAATAGCCAAAAGATCTGCGTAATAACAGCATAAAGGAAAGATGTTATCATTTTTTTTAAAAAAACAAGAAAAGATTTTAATCATTGGGCTGGGAAATCCAGGTGAAAAGTTTCAAGATACCCGACATAATTTAGGATTTAAGGCAATTGATTTTTTTTCAGAAAAAAATCTTTTTCCTTCATGGCAAAACATTGAAAAGTTTATGGCAAAGATTTCTACTAAAGAAATAAACAAGAAAAAGATTATTCTTGTAAAGCCACAAACATTTATGAATAAGTCTGGAAAGGCAGTAAAACTGCTAGCCAGCTACTACAAGGTTGCGCAAAAAAACATCTGGATTATTCATGATGATTTAGATATTTTAATAGGTAGAATCAAAATATCGAAAGCAAGGGGCGCAGGCGGACATAAAGGAGTCCAATCAATCATTGAAAATCTCAAGACAAAGAACTTTATTCGCTTTCGCATTGGCGCATCATTGGAATCAAATATGGAAAAGGGGAATGAGTTTGTTTTAAAACGATTCAATTCTGAAGAAATAAATATCTTTAAACAATGTAAAACAATAGAAAACTGTTCTCAGATGATTGCTATTGCTATTGACAAAGGAATAAAGGAAGCAATGAATAAATATAATTAGTCAATTTACACAGAACCGAGGGGATATCCCTCGGTTCTGCCAATCTTTTCTTCTGGGCTGGAAAAAAGCCACAGTATTTGATTGCTATAAAGCAATAAACACCGAATTTAAGATGCCTGCGTCAAGGAGGGAGAACACAAGCTCCACTTTTTTCCAACCCAGAAGACCAGATACTTAATACATTAATAAACTCTTTACTAAACTTTAATGATGCTTGAATTATACATTAAAGTCCCCGTTTTGTCAAATAAAAAATGCTACATTTTGGTTCCAAACACAGTAAAATAGTTAAGAAAAATAAAATAAAAGGACCACTGTGAAATGCATCGTGGTCCTTTTTTTTTGCTTCCGAGGAGGTCTCCCTATTCCCCCTCGGGATTTATTATAGCCCCACGCAGGCGCAGATCGGTCTTACCCAGACCGGTCTTGCTCAGGTCAGCGCCACTCAGGTTGGCGCCGGTCAGATTGGCGTCATAGAGGTAGGCGGCCTCACTCAGGTCAGCGCCACACAAGTCAGCCCCACACAAATCGGCGTCATAGAGACTAGCCGTGTTCAGGTTGGCGCCGCGTAGGTCAGCCCCACGCAAGTCGGCGCAGAACAAACTAGCCCCACTCAGGTCGGCCCCACTCAGGTCGGCGCCGCGAATGTCGGCCTTGCTCAGATCGGTCTTACTCAGATCAGAGCCACTCAGATTGACCCCACGCAAGTCGGCCTTACTCAGATCAGAGCCACTCAGGTTAACCCCACGTAGATCAATTCCACGCAGGTCCTCTCCGTAGAGGGCCCGCCGGAAAAGCCAATACCGAAATCGATTTGTCATTTCATCCCTCCTAGATAATCACTAATGGACTAACCCTATGTCAGCCCAACATATTTGTGTTATATCACAATTCAATTTAAATGTCCATTAAAATAGGTAATGTGCCCACACTGGTTGCACTTTACCAAAAGTGTTCAACCTAAAAAGTGTTTAACTCCCGATGTTGAACACTTTTGTGATTTCTAATATAATAATGTAAATGATTAGAAAAGTTAAAATCATTGACAGCGATTACCCTGCTCTCTTAAAGAAAATACCAGAGCCCCCTCCAGTTATCTATATAAGAGGAAAACTGCCACAAGGAAAATGTTTTGCTATTGTTGGGGCCAGAGATTATTCATTATACGGCAAGAGAGTTGTCCTTAATATTACAGCAGAATTAACAAGAGCCGGATTTATTATTGTAAGCGGATTAGCGCATGGTATTGATACATTTAGCCATCAATCATGTTTGAAAAACAATGGCAAGACAATCGCTGTTTTAGGCACTGGAGTAGATGATGCTTCAATTTTCCCAAAGGAAAATCTTAAATTGGCCCATAAAATTATTGAAAACAATGGCTGCTTAATTTCAGAAGTTCCTCCTGGAGAACCAGGAACCCCTCAAAACTTCCCAAGACGCAATCGCATTATTTCTGGACTCTCCATTGGAGTTTTGGTTGTTGAGGCAAAAAAAAGAAGTGGAGCGTTAATAACTGCTCGCTGGGCAAGAGTACAAAATAAAAAACTTTTTGCTATCCCAGGTCCTATTTACAAACTTAACTCATACGGACCAAATAGCTTAATAAAACAAGGAGCAAAGATTGTTCAATCGGCTAATGATATTCTCAATGAATTTAATTTCCATTCTGTCGTAAAAACACAGAAAAACATTTTTCAAAATGATTCTGAATAAAGATTGATTCTTGATTCTTTGAAATAAAATTTTTTACATCTCCAGGAAATTATAAGAAAAACTAACTTGAGTTCCAGTAAAATTTGTAGTATTTTAACAATATTAAAACTTGAATTAAAAATAAGAAACTTGAGTAGAAACATCTACTCTATTAAATAACTATGAATCTTTTAATTGTTGAAAGTCCAGCGAAAACACGAACGCTTAAAAAATTTCTTGGCAAGGACTATGAAATCGCGGCAACATTAGGACACATCCGCGACCTGCCAAAAAAGAAATTGGGTGTTGATATTGAAGACAATTTCAAACCCGAATACATAACTATTTCTAATAAGAAAAAGGTTATTAGTAATTTAAGAAAACAAAGCAAGAAAGCTAAACAAGTATGGTTGGCAATGGATCCTGACCGCGAAGGCGAAGCAATCGCATGGCATACTGCCAAAGCATTGCAATTAGGGGAAAACTATCAGAGAATTGTTTTCCATGAAATTACGGAACAAGCAGTAAAAAAGGCGTTAAAAAATCCAAGAAAGATTGACCAAGATGTTGTTGACGCTCAGCAAGCGCGCCGTATTTTAGACAGAGTTGTTGGATACAAACTTTCTCCGCTTCTATGGAAAAAAATAACTAAAGGACTATCAGCAGGACGCGTCCAATCAGTTGCTTTAAAACTAATTGTTGATAGAGAAAAAGAAATCAAGGATTTTATTGCTCAAGAATATTGGAGCATAACTGCCACGCTTTCCAAAAACAAACAAGAAGCAAATGAGTTTGAAGCGCTCCTATCAAAAGAAAATGAAAAAGTCATTAAAAAGCTTGATATAAAGAGTAAGAAACAAGCCGAAGAAATAATAAATAATCTTAAGGACGCCAAATACATAATAAAAGATATTGACAGGACAGAGGTAAAGAAAAGTCCTTTTCCTCCATTTATCACGAGTACGCTTCAGCAAGAAATGTGGAAAAAATTTTACTGGCCAGCTAAAATGACAATGAGCATAGCTCAACAGCTTTATGAGAAAGGATTTATTACATATCACCGCTCTGATTCATTAAACTTATCAAGCCAAGCGTTGCAAGCCGCTCAAGAAATTATACTAAAAGATATTGGCAAAGATTATTATCCTGGAAATCCACGAAGATTTAAAACAAGCTCCAAAAGCGCCCAAGAAGCTCATGAGGCAATCCGCCCAACACATCCAAAAGAAAAACCAGACAATCTAAAATCTAAATTAGATGAAAAACAAATAAAACTTTATACTCTTATCTGGAAAAGATTTATTGCCTGCCAAATGGAACCAGCTGTTTTTGATAGGGTAGGCGTGGACATTCAGGCAAAGAAATATACATTTCGAGCTAATGGTCAAACTCTTAAGTTTGATGGATTCCTTAAAGTTTATCCTGTAAAATTTAAAGAGGCTCAACTTCCAGAACTTAATAAAGAACAAGAGGTTGAGCTTAAAAAGCTTGCTCCAGAACAACATTTTACTCAACCATCAGGAAGATATAGCGAAGCAAGTTTAATAAAAGAGTTAGAAAAAAATGGAGTTGGCAGACCATCAACTTACGCATCAATTATTTCTGTAATCCAATACAGGGGTTATGTTAATAAAAATGAAGCAAAAAAATTCTATCCAGAAGAAATTGGAATACTGGTAGGCAACTTACTATCAAAACATTTCCCTAAAATAGTTGATATAAAATTTACTGCTAAAATGGAAGAGGACTTAGATGAAATTGCGCAGGGGAAGAGAAAATGGGTCGATGTCTTACAAGATTTTTATAAACCATTCGCTGAAAACTTGGAAAAGAAAAATAAAGAAATAACTAAGCACATAGAAAAAACAGAAGAAAAATGCCCTAAATGTGGCGAGGTCTTAGTTGTTAGATTTAGTAGATTTGGTAAATTTTATGGCTGTTCTAAATATCCTAAATGCAAATTTATCAAACCACTGAAAACAGAAGTATTAGACATCAAATGCCCGAAATGCAAAAAAGGCGATATCACTGAAAAACGCACAAAAAAGGGGAAAGTTTTTTATGGATGTAATCAATGGCCTAAATGCGATTTTGCCCTATGGGACAAACCAACCAAAGAAAAATGCCCAAAATGCGATTCTTTATTGGTTGAAAAAAATAAGAAAATTAAATGTTCTAATAAAGACTGCGATTTTTCCAAAACCTCTCAAAAAAATGTTTAACGTTAAAAGCCCTCATCTTTCCAGACAAGGGCTTTGTTGCCTATCATTATAAAAAAAATAAAATTGATAGGCAGATTGCTACCCCTCCCACCCAAACACCTAGACCCCATTAGGCATTGATGTTGGGGTTGACCATCCCAGTACTTCCTGCCCAAAGCAGGAAGTGGAAAAGAAAAAACCACTTTTTTTGTTATAGATAGGTTTTTGTGATAGAGTAACTCAAGCCGCGGTGGCGGAATTGGTTTACGCGTGCGGTTCAAAACCGTATAGATTTTATCTGTGTGGGTTCGAGTCCCACCCGCGGCACTAATACTATATCTGTGCAAAAACTATCAAACAAAGATTTCAAATGGACACCAGACCTTGCTTATGTAGTTGGGCTAATAACTACGGATGGAAATCTTTCTAAAGATAATCGTCATATAACAATGACGTCTTCTGATATTGAACAGATAAAGACATTTAAAAAATGCCTTAATCTTTCTAATAAAATTGGGAATACTTCTCCTAGTCGTTGGTCAAAAAAACCATGTTACAGGATTCAATTTGGAAACATTCAATTTTATCAATGGTTATTAAAGATTGGTCTTTCCCCAGCTAAAAGCCATATAATCGGTGTAATAGAGATTCCAGATAAATATTTCCGCGATTTTCTACGTGGACATTTAGATGGCGATGGATCAGTTTATACATATATTGATACTTATAACACATTTAAAAATCCAAAATACATCTATAATCGTCTCTATGTTAAATTCAATTCTATCAGTAAGATTCATATAGAATGGTTGAAACAAAAAATTGAAAAAATTTCCCAAATAAAAGGAAATTTGCTAAAACCTTCTAACAATCAAGTAGTTTGGACATTAAGGTTTCCAAAGAAAAAATCAATAAAACTATTATCTTGGATATATTACGACCCTAATATTCCTTGTTTAAGTCGTAAAAAAGAAATCGCAAAAAACTTTATAGATACTTAATGCTGATTTTTAAGACCTGATTTTTAATTTTATGTCGCCTTGGCGCAAAACCATATGTTTTGCGCCTGTAAAATCAACAACAGTAGATGCTTTGCTTTCTTTTAAAAAGCCAGCGTTAACAATTAATTCTGGTTGGTCTTTTCTGTTTTTGAAATGCCCTATAATATCTTCTGCAGTTACTAACGACGGCATTCCAGAAATATTAACAGATGTTTGCGCTAAAGGAAAATCAATGATTTTAAATAATCTCTGAATTAAATCATAGCCAGCAACTCTGATTCCAATTGTATTGTCTGTTCCTATCGGCGACACTAAATTTGTCTTAAGTTTTTTTTCTAAAACAAATGTTATTCTCCCTGGCCAATGTTTTTTAATCAATTTTTTTTGTTTTTCATTGATGTTGGCAAATTCTTCTGCCATCCTAATATCCTTAACAAAAATGCCAATTGGCTTTCCACAATTTCGCTGTTTTATTTGAAAAATCTTTTTTACGGCATCTTGGCTTTTAGCGTTGCAAATCAAACCATAAATCGTATCTGTCGGCAAAACAACAACAGCGTTTCTTTTTAAGACGCTCTCTATTATAGATATTGCTCCCTGTTCGTCTGCTTTAATGATATTCATTTTGTTTTAATCTTAAATTTTGCGTTCTCCGGAACTTTGGCTTTTTTTGAATACTCAATAATTGTCTTCTTTGCTTGTTCTATAAGATCATCATCTATTTCTATCTTACCAGCATTATAATTTCTTATTAAAGCGCTTGCTCCCATAAAATTATCTGGCTCAATTAAAACATCTCCTTTTTCAAACATTTTCTTTAAAAGTAAGTTTTCTTCATGGTTTCTACCCACAATAACTTTTGCATGATTATGCCAAAAATGTCTGCCGATTTTTAACAATTCCATATCGCTGCCCCCAGTCTCAGTATTTATTTTTAATAATTCTTTTAATTTTTCCCCAAAGTTTTTTTCGCATAAAAGACAACCACCAGCCGGATTTGGATAATCTTTAATATGATATTTCTTGGCTAAGGCAATTTGTTTTTTTCTCGAACGCCCTTTGATTGCGGAAAGTTTTTCTCTATCAACCCAACCCTTTTTCTCTGGAATTGTTTGTTCTAATAACTTAGCAGAAAGAGGCCTAAGTAGATATCCTTCAAGCCCTGATTCTCTTTCTATTAGTTCCATAGCTCTTTGATTCTGAGACATTGGTCTTTCTCCTAAAACCTCTCCTGTTGCAATAAAATCAAAACCCTGTTTAATCATAATGCTTCTTGCCTTTTTGAGCATCAAAAGATGACAATCAATACAAGGATTGACTGCTTTGCCATAGCCATACTGGGGGTTTTTTACTACTTTTAGATGCTCTTTAGAAAAATCTACAATCTTAAGTGAAAGCCCTATAACTTGCGCTGATTTTTTTGCCTGTTCTGCATCAAAAAAATAACTCTTGAGAGTTAAGCCAAGGACATCAATACCTTGTTCCATTAAAATCTTAGCCGCAAGAATTGAATCCAGCCCTCCAGAGAATAATAATAATGCTTTTATTTTTTTCATAAATAGTCTATTTTATTATACAAACAAAAAAAGAAAAAGCCCCTGACAAGCAGGAGCTATGAGAAAAAAGAACTTATAAAGAACAATGGACGGAAGCGGGGGTACAACACTGGCAACCGGAAGTATCAATCGACAACCCCCGCTTCCTAGATACATTTTTATTATAGCAAGACAAAAAAACTTGTCAAGTTATAAAAAAAATTAGGACCAGGAAGATTCCAGGTCTTTAAAAAAATTTCAGGACTTAGATTCTAAATATATTGTATTGCTTGCTAAATATTTTTCAATGCCAATTTGAATGTTTTTTTATTAATAGCAAGATATTTTTTACGAACTGTTTTTTCTATTGCCAGTAAAATCGATTCTTGACTCAAAGGGATTAAACCCTTAAGAACAGCAAAACATACCAGATAAACACCTGCTAAAACTTCTTTGCCAATTTTTTGTTTACAAATATCTGATGCTTCTACTAAATAAGTTTTGTTTTTAATTTTCTTTATTTCTGCTAAAACTTGTTTTTGGCTTGATCCTCCAAAATAATGAATAAACTTGCTGTTTATTAAAGATATTGTTTTATCCCCGCTAAAACAAATCCTTCTTAATGCTTCTGACATTTCTAAGGCAATGATTAAGTCCGCTTTTCCAAGAGAAACTAATGGGGAAGAAATTTTTTCACCAAACCTTAAATGCGCCAGCACACTGCCACCTCTTTGCGATAATCCATGGAGTTCCGATCCTTTAATATCATAGCCGTCTATTAATGCTGCTTCAGATAAAATCTTTAGCAATGTAATAATGCCTTGCCCCCCAACCCCAGCTATAATAATATTAAAATCTTTTTTCTTCATTTAAATAATTATTTTATAAATAAACATGGGCTTCGGCTGATAATAACCGAAACCTCATCTTTTTTAATAAAATTCTTAATGGTTTCTACCATTTCTTTTTGTTTGACTGGGTTAATCACTTTAAGGTTTTTGACTCCGCAGGCTTTTACAATATCTTCAATCTTAATCTTATTTCCAGGATTTGGCTGATGTCCGGTCATAGCGGTAGTCTGATTGTCCATCACAATGATTAATGGACTGGAATTATTGAAAACAGTATTAATTAAAGCAGGAATGCCTGCATGAAAAAAAGTAGAATCACCAATAAAAGTAATAAGTTTTTGAGAACTAGACTTTTTAATACCATGAGCAATGCCTATTGAAGAACCCATACAAGAAAGATAGTCTTGTAAAGCAATACATGGAGTGCCTGCTAACATATAACAACCAATATCTCCCCCAAAAACTACTTTTTTTGTGTCCACTGCTTGTTTAACAGCGTTAAACGCCAACCAATAAGGACAACCTGGGCAGGGCTGGGGGTATCGTTTAGGAATTAAAACTTTATTTTCCTTTAATGGTTTTATTTTTTTATTGCTAAAAACTGCCATTGCCTTTAAAACAATATCTGGGCTTAACTCACCAGTGATTGGCAATATGTTTTTACCAAAAACTTTTAGTTTTGGATTAACATTTTTTGCCAACACATTAATTTCTTTTTCCAACCACGGTTCTAATTCTTCCACTATTAAAACTTTTTTTAATGGCTTAATAAACTTGATGATTTTCTTTTTTAATAATGGATAAAACATACCGATTTTCAGAACAGGTAAATTCAGGCCTAATTCTTCCAACGCATCCACAACATATAAATAAGAAACTCCTGATGTAATAATCCCAAGATTAGCAGATGCCTGTCCTCTGCTAATTTTATTAATAGGGGATAACTCAGAAAAGTCTCTGATTTTTTCTATTTTCTCAAGAAGTTCTTCTTTCATCCCAAGAACTCTTGGCGGCATTGTGACAAACTTATTCTTATCTTTAATAAACTTGCCTTTAGTCTTGCATTCAACCAATTTATCTAACTTAACTATTGCTCTTTGATGAGCAACGCGCGTTGTCAACCGCAGCATTACAGGAATTTTAAATTTTTCTGATATTTCAAAGCCCAGATGGATAAAATCCTTACATTCCTGCGGGGTGCTTGGTTCTAATGTAGGCAAATGCGCTAAATAAGAAGTTGGTCGCGAATTTTGCTCTGACTGAGCCGAACTATGGCAAGAGGGGTCATCGGCAACAACAATTACTGTTGGTCCCTTTGAACCAGTATATACAAATGGAAGCAAGGCGTCCTGACAAACATTTAATCCAAAATTCTTCATGGCAACTAATGTTTTCAAGCCACAATAAGAAGCGCCAACACCTGCCTCCAGGGCAACTTTTTCATTAACAGAAAATTCAAAATATAGATTCTTTGCAATATATGGTTGAGACTTAACTATTTCGTTAAATCTATCGCCTATTTCAGAAGCAGGAGTCCCAGGATAAGTGGAAACAAAATCAACACCCACCTCTAACGCACCCCTTATAATCGCTTCATTGCCTAAGAGTAAAACTCTTTGATTTGATTTCCCCAAAATATTTTTCATCCTCTCTAAACAACAATATTAATTAACTTATTTTTAATAAAAACAACTTTCTTAATTGTCTTGCTCTGAATCCATTTTTGAATTTTTTCCAAATCAAGGGCCAATCGCGTTGCTTCTGGCTTATCAATGTTATTATTGATTTCAATTTTCCCCCTGACCTTACCATTTACTTGGATAACTAACACAACTTTTTCCTGCTCAATTAATTTTTCGTCATAGTCAGGCCATGATTGCTGATGAACAGAAAATTTACCACCTAATTCCTGCCAAAGTTCTTCGCTTAGATAAGGAGCAAATGGAGCAAGAATCAGAACAAACTTTTTAACATCTTCTAAAGAAACTTCTTCATTTTCCACTGTGTTTAAAAACTTCATCATTTTTGCCACAGCTGTGTTATACTTCAGCGCGTCAATATCTTCTCCAACCTCTTTAACTAACCTATTTATTAGAGTCAAAATATCTCGATTGCTGTCCTTACTATACCCTTGTTTCTGGTTTAAAACAAAGATATATATTCTGTCCAAAAATCTTTTAATTCCCTTAACGCTATTGGTAATCCAAGGCAAAACATTATTATATGGCCCCATAAAAACTAAATATGTACGCAAAGTATCAGCTCCATATTTTTCAATTATCTCATTTGGACTAACAATATTTCCTTTTGATTTAGACATTTTTTGGCCGTCTTCCCCTAAAATCAGACCTCTATTGCGTCGTTTTTGATATGGTTCTTTTCCCGGAATAATATCTAAATCATTAAGAAACTTATGCCAAAATCGCGAGTATAAGAGATGAAGTGTTGTATGTTCCGCTCCCCCCAAATAAAAATCAACTGGAAGCCAATAGTCAAGCTTTTTCCTATCTGCCAATACCTTGTTATTTTTAGTATCCGCGTATCTTAAGTAATACCATGAAGAACCAGCCCAATTAGGCATTGTATCTGTCTCTCTTTTTGCCTCAGCATTGCAAATAGGACATTTTACTTTAACCCAGTTTTTTATCCCAGCTAAGGGCGATTCACCTGTGTCAGTTGGCTTATATTTTTCAACATCAGGAAGCTCCAAAGGCAGATCTTTTTCTAATATTGGAAACCATCCTGCTAAATCAGAATCTGGCTCAAATATTGGTTGAATTTTCTTTCCCTCCTCTGTGTCCCAATAATTAATCCCTTTTTTAGCACATTTATCACAATAAACCATTGGTATTGGCTCTCCCCAATAATGCTGACGAGAGAATATCCAGTCCCGTAAATGATATTGAATCTTTTTTTCTGCTAAACCTATTTCTTCTAAGTCAGAAATAATTTGTTTTTTTGCTTTTTCAAAATTATAGCCATTATACTCGCCTGAATTAACTAGTTTGCCATACCCGTCATATGGCTCTTTTTCTGGATTGCCTCCAGAAATAACTTCTTTGATTTCCAAATTATACTTTTTAGCAAATTGCCAGTCCCTTTTATCATGAGCAGGGACGCCCATAATAGCTCCCGATCCATAAGACATAATAACAAAATCAGCAATATAGATAGGAATTTTTACTCCATTTAAAGGGTTTTTCGCATAAGCCCCAATAAAAACTCCTGTTTTGGGTTTTTTCTCGTCAGTCCTTTCTAGTTCGATTTTCTTTTTTGCTTTTTTAATATATTCCTCCACCTCTTGCTTGTATTCAGAATAAACAATCTTTTTGACCAAATTGTGTTCAGGCGCTAAAACAATAAAAGTCGCTCCAAAAATAGTATCAGGCCTAGTGGTGAAAACCTTGATGTTTTCCTGTCCGTCAACTAAGGGAAAATCAATTAAAGCGCCTTCTGAGCGTCCAATCCAGCTTCTCTGCGCCGCTATAATTGAGTCAGGATAATCAACCAAATCAAGTTCATCAGCCAAGCGATCGGCATAGGCGGTAATTTTCAATAACCATTGTGATAATTTTTTCTTTCCTACATCAGCTCCACAGCGTTCACATTTATCATCAACAACTTCCTCATTAGCCAAACCAATCTTGCATGATGGGCACCAATTAATTTCCATTTCTTTTTTATAAGCCAAGCCATGTTTAAAAAGCTGTTGAAAGATCCATTGTGTCCATTGATAGTAATCTGGCTTTGTGGTATTAATTTCCCTGTCCCAATTAAAGCCAAAGCCCATTTTCTTCATCTGAGTTCGAAAAGTATCTGTATTCTGTTTAGTTGCTTTAATTGGATGAATCCCTGTTTTAATAGCATAATTTTCAGTCGGCAAACCAAAAGCGTCCCATCCCATTGGACAGAGAACATTAAAACCATCCATTCTTTTTTTACGAGCAAAAACATCCATTAATGTGTAATTAAAAGCATGGCCTGTATGTAGTCCAGAGCCAGATGGGTATGGAAACTCAACTAAAGCGTAAAACTTTTTTTTCTTTGAAAAATCTTTTGCCTTAAACTGCAGTCGATTCCCCCATTTCTTCTGCCACTTATTTTCTATTTCCTGATGTTTATATTTCATACATTCATTGTAATTCTTTAGAACATTAAATTCAAATTGCTAAGTCCTATGTAAACACCATATTGCTTGTTAATAAAATAGCCAAAAGCAAAGACCCCATGGTTTATTATGGGGTCATTTTTGCCATAGCACAGCATTGGTTTCCCTAAAAACTTCTTTTTCCGAAGTGAAAAAAGAAATTTCCATTTTCACTACCTCTTTTTCTAATGAGAGGAATCCAACACTCTGCCCGTCCCCCTGCTTCAAGGCAATGATAACAGGGGAGGAGGAGTCGAGGACACCAGGAGGGAATGGACCACGTAGATCGGTAATCCATCCATTATCCAACACCCAAGCCTCTCCTAATTGGGTGTCAAACACAATGGCAACAATGTGACCTTCAGTTTTCTTGACGATCTCAGCGTCAAGAAAGTTGATTGTCTCCGTCACCACCAGGCGCACTATAAATGCCTGATAGCGCGCTGGAAGCTGGAAGTAGAACGTGAGAACAAAGTCCTCACAGTCACCTTCCATATTCGGAGAAACTTGCCACATATCTTCCTCTCCGTCTTCCTTATCTCTCCACTCCGCCCGAAACTCTCGATACAGAGTTTCTACTTCTTTTTCGGGAAGGACAGGAAAAGAAGCAACTAGGGGAGGAGAAAACAGAATCAGAAAAAGAAAACACACCAACAACAACGACTTTACGAAACCCTTCACAAGACACCTCCTTTTAAAGAGCTGTAAACTTACATTAAGTATACAATAAAAATGAACTTAGTCAAGTCGTGGAAAGAGAGATTCACCTTTTTTAATCTTAAAACTCCAGCTATTTTTAATTCCAAATTTAAATAAATCTTCAACTCCTAACCGCTCAAATATTTTTTTTGAGGTTTCAGGAAGGAAAATAGATATGAAAACCGCAATTTGCGCTAAAACAATTAAAAGACCCTTGAGTTCTTTATGATTTTCCTGCTCCCAGATTCTACGCTTATCAATATATTGGTCGCAATAACTAATTAATGTCCAGATAAGAGATAAGACCTCGTTGAATTTAAACTCAATTATTTTCTTTTTAGCGATTTTAAAAACATCATTTATGCCCTGTTGGAAACCAGCATCAATTTCCCCAAAATTACATTCAATTATTTGCTGCCCAAATGTTTTTTCCGCCATGGTTAATACTCTGCTAACTAGATTGCCTAATCCCTTTGACAGATCTGCCTCATAGCGTTCTTCGAATTTCTTATAACTAAAATCGCCATCTTGAAAACATGAAATCTCTCGCAAAAAGAAATAACGAACTGGCTCTGACCCATATTTATCAACTAAATGTATTGGGTTGATTACATTGCCTATTGTTTTGGACATCTTTCTATTATTAACAGTAATGTAATCGTGAACAAAAAGCATTTTCGGCACTTCTAACCCAGCAGACATCAGCATTGCCGGCCAATAAAGGGCATGAAAGCGAAGGATTCCTTTGCCAATAACATGAATATCTGCTGGCCAATATCTACCAAAAGATTGAGTGTTTTCAGTTCCATAGCCCAAAGCAGTAATATAGTTGCTAAGCGCGTCATACCAAACGTAGACCCTTTGGCTTTTATCATTTGGGACAGGAACACCCCATCCATGCATTCTTTCTGCTGGTCTTGAAACGCTAAAGTCCTCTAATCCCGTATTAATAAGATTTAAAATTTCTGTTTTCCTTTTTTCAGGGACAATTCTCAAAACATCATTTTTTATTAAGTCACGAAGTTGATTCTCATATTTAGAAAGCCGAAAAAAATAATTTTCTTCAGAAACTTTTTCCGGCTTTTTTAAATGTTCAGGGCAAAGACCATCTTCCAAATCCTTTTTTGTAATAAATGCCTCGCAACCAATACAATAAAGTCCATGATATTTTTTTTTGTAAATATCATTGCTTTTTTCACATTCTTTCCATAATTTTACTACTCCAGGCCAATGTTTTTTCTCATCGCTTGTACGTATAAAATCGTTATTGGAAACATTCAACAATTTCGCCATGTTCTGAAACATAGCAGCGTTTCTATCAATGAAATCAAATGTTGGCATATTGGCTTTTTCTGCAGCTAAAATATTTTTCTGGGCATTCTCGTCTGTGCCTATCAAAAACCAAACGTCTTGACCAAGCAACCTATGGTATCTTGCTAAAACATCTGCCTGAATTTTTTCCAAAGCATGCCCGATATGCGGCGGACCATTAACATAATCAATAGCAGTTGTGATATAAAATTTCTTATTCATTTTTCATTTTTTTGAAATAATGATTACAAATTCGCCTTTTGGTTTTTTATCATCTAATTCTTTTAAAATGCTATCTGCTGTTCCACGATAGATTTTTTCAAACTTTTTTGTCAGCTCCCTGCACACAACAATATCACGATTGTTTATTGCCAACTTCAGGTCCTCTAATGTTTTTTTAATCCTATGAGTTGATTCAAAAATAATGACTGAGTATTTTGATTCATCTATTTTTTTAAAAAACCTTTTTCGCTTATTTTTTTTAGGAGGAAATCCCAAAAAAAGAAAATTATTCATTGGAAAACCAGCAATAGAAGCAGCTGTTATAAGAGCCGAAGGCCCTGGTATAGGTATAATTTCCAATGCTGGTATCTCTTTCTTTATAACGGCGATCAATTCATTGCCTGGGTCTGAAACGCCAGGCGTGCCGGCATCGGAAACCAAGGCAATCTCTTTTCCTTGCTTCAATAAATCAACAATACTATTTATTTTCACCAAATTGCTATGTTGGTGATAGCTCAAACATGGCTTTTTAATTTCATAACGACTCAAAAGTTTTTTTGTCACACGAGTGTCTTCACATAAAATCATATCTACGCTTTTCAAAATATCAAGAGCGCGTAAAGAAATATCCTTGAGATTACCAATTGGGGTAGCAATAATATAAAACATTACACTCCAGGAACTGTTTTATCTTTGTTTTTTAAAATACCTTTTACAAACTCTACGCATAAAGCAATAAGTGGTACTGCTAAAATAGCGCCCAAGAGTCCATAGAGATTGGCTCCGATTGCTAAACTCATAAGAATCAGAGTTGGAGAAAGTCCTGTAAATTTTTTAACCAATAATGGCCCAACAATGTTGTTCTCAATCTGCTGAATTATTATATAAATAAGAAAAGCAAAAAACGCTTTTGAAAAAGAATCAAGGGCAAGCGTAATTAATATCAAAAAAGCCGCTAATGTGGGACCAATAATAGGAACAAAATTGAAAGCCCCTCCTAAAAATGCCAAAGAAAGTGGATAGTTTACTCCTAAAACAAGAAATGATAAATAAGAAGCTACACCAACAAAAAGACATCCTAAAATTGTCCGCAAAAACCAAAACCCTATGCGTTTTTGGCATCGACGCCAAAGCGATTTAATATATGGCTTATCTCCTTCTGAGAAAAAAAGTATTAAATTTGTTTCAAAGATCTTTCCCTCTAAAGAAAGAAAAATTGCCATAGAAACAACAAAAATTGTTGAAGTAATACCGCCAAAAATGGAAAAAAGAACATTGAAGATATTGTCTGTCATCAACTGAACTATTCTTTCCATGGCGCTAATAAAGTTATCAATATCGCTAAACATTTCAATACCTAAGCTCCGAAAGGACGGAGAAAGTTGCTCAAAATAAAAAGGAAAAAGTTGGACAAAGCGACGAACCTCTTCAACAATGCTTGAAGCAGGAAGATAAATCAAAAAGGTAATAACAGAAAATACTAAAACGTATAAAAAGGCGACTGCTAATCCTCTAGGTAGCTTTTTCTCAAAAATTCTGATGGGCGCTTCGAAAAGAAGGGAAATCACAAGACCAAATAAAGAAAGGATCAAAATGTCTTTGATTAAAAAAATAAGGTAAAAAGCGAAAAAGGCAATTGCCACTTTTAAAATTGTTGCCCAAGAAATTTCTAATAGCTTGTTTTCCATACTAAATTAAAGTTTTTTTATTTTAAAATTAATTTTCTTTGTCTAAAAAGATTCATTATTTCTGCAGCTTTTTTCTTGCCTGATTGGCTAAGGAAAAAGGTTTGCGCTTTATTTTCTTCCACCCTATATTTAACAAGTTTTTGGGCTCGAAGATTTCTTAATGGTCGGTCAAGTTTTCTGGAATCAGGCCATTTCTTATAATCCGAAAAAGAGAACTTTTTAGGAAAAAGGTGAAAGCATTGTTCTAAAAGCCGTTCAAAACTAATTTTTTTGTCAGAACCTAAAGACCAAAAACTCAGCAAAATTAGATTGTTGATACTAGCTTTTCTATAAATTTCTTCTGGCCATGCCCGCTGATCCATGATAAAGCAAATTAGCAAACTAAAACTTATAAGCAAAAATATGCTTGCTTAAGCCCGACAGAATTCGAACTGTCACTTAGCCATTAAAACCTTATACCCATTTCTCACTCTCTCTGTGACTTTCAGTCCAATCTCATCGCCTTTTTTGGCCTTTTCAATCTTTTTGTGGTCCACTTCCATGGACTTTACTTCCTGCTCAAAATCGGTGTCTACTCCTCCAACAATCCTAATCTTATCTCCTTTTTTTAGGCCTTTATCTAATTTAATTACCGCAACATCAGCATGACCAAAGTAATGAACTACCTTGCCAACTACTTCCCATTCTTCAAGTGTTTGAAGCATTTTAAAAAAGAAAAATTAATTAAAGTTTGCGACCTTTGAGAAACTTTTGCACATCAAAATAAACTTCCATTCTTTGTTTTTCTTTATCAATCTCCTTGCAAATCTTAGACACCAATGTTTTTGGGTCTGAATCATAGACAATCCTCCCAGGCCCCTTATTTGCTCTTTCCACTATTTCCGCAACCATATCGCTTGCCCCGCCGGTGCCTTCTAAAACACCAATTAACCTATCATCTTCAAAGCATATTGTAAATTCATTTAATGTACCCATGCGACCGCAGATAAAAATTACAGCATCAGCCATTCGCATTAGCCAAACATTTCTTGCTGAAAAACCAAATCCAGTATAAAAAATCAAATCAAATGCATCTGTCGGCATTTTAAACTGGTCATAGTGATCTTTTTCTGAAATAGCAGGTGAAACCCCAATAGAAAGCCCGCCTGCTTCTTGCGCCCCTATCGCAGATTCATAAGGAATTCCCCAGCATGCGCCAGTAACTAAAGCAGCCTTATGTTTAACAATTTGTCTGCCAACTTCCTTGGCCTTCTCAGCTGCGCCTGAACTACAATGATTAATAGATTCTGCTCCTGAAACTCCTATTTTATATTTATACTCCATAACTTAAATTAAACAGATTTTTTATAGTTACTTAATTATATTAAAAAATGCTTGCAAGGACAACTAATTATCTTTTATAAAAAAGTCCAACCCCTTCTTCAGGGGCTGGACAAGAGGGAGCCGGTTCAATAAGTGAAATTAATCCTTAGGACCGGAAACGAACAATGTCTCCATATCTGCGCAGACTGACTTCACCTAATTTTGAACTTATTGTTCTTGAGGAATTATATCCCCACACCCCCTCGCATATATTTTATATAAAGAAAGGCTTTCTGTCAAACCTTGAAAGTGCCCCTGGGCTGACTCGAACAGCCATTTTTGGCTCCGGAGGCCAATGTTCTATCCATTGAACTACAAGGGCTTGCTCTATTTGTAAATGTCTTCTATGGTCCACATCAATTAGTTTTACTGTTCTAGAATCTAAAAAATAGAAATACTCATCAGCCACGAGTGATCCTAAAAGAATAAAGCCCCGTCAATTTTTCAGTAATGGGCTTTGTATATAGAGTGGAATTAAAAGGATTTTTCTGTAATGCTTCTAAATTTATAGCTAACTTTTTTTTGATAGATAATGGTAATTTTTTTGCTGATTTCAAAAAATGGTTCGCATAAGTTACTTTAACCATAAAATTTAATCTTGAAGCTTCCTTAAAAAAGTTTTTTTGTTCAAAAAAGTAGCAGAAGCTTTTTCAGACGCTAGTTTCAATATCTTTTTAATAAATTCCGGTTTGTATTCTCCTTCCTTGTCTTTTTTCTCTATTATCCCAATCACAAAAGAACGAAGAATGTTTAGTTCCTTTTGTAGGGTAGATATTTTTTTATCTAATTTTTCTACTGTTAGACTCATTGTTTTTATTATATTCTGATCCCCGCATAATTGTCAACTAAGTGTCTTGTTTTGCTCCAGCTACAGAACGCATTCAGAACTTTTGATTGGAATAGAATTAAAGAGGAAATGATGGATTTTGAAGTTTTGATGGGTCAAAAACAACAATTAGCCAATGCTTGAACAGATTAAATTAAGAATATCTTTTTGCTAACAAGTCGTGACTTCCAACATCTGCAATGATTATTTCTTTCTCTTCGTGAATGACATAAAAAATGCACCTATACTTCTTGCGATTGATATAGAATTCCCAAACCCCGTCAACGCCCAGTCTTTTTAAGGTTTTTTTGCAAGCATTATATTTTTTTGTATTGAGACTTGGATGATACGGGTTTTTAGAAAAATATTGCATTTTTCTGTCAAAAACCTCCCTTAGTTGGAATGGGAGGTTTTTTTCTATACTCTTTTTCAAGCTGTCATCTATAAGAATTTTATATTGCTTTAAATTCATACTCCACCAGCTTTTTCCTATTAATGACAGGCAATTTCTCTTCATTAAGTCCCACCTCTGCTACTTCGTCACCGACAAAAAATGTTTCCAATAATGCTAACTTTTTATCAATTATCCCGCCCATCCTTCTGTCATTATCAGTCGTTATCTTATAGGAATCTGTAGAATGAGATAAGTTAATAAGCTCTCTATTGTTTAGAGCAGAATATTTTTCAATCAATGGATTAAGAAAAGAGGAAACTTCTTCCGGCACAGATATTTTTTGCGATTGCAAAGGACGCACAAAATATCCGTCAATTTTAATCTTGTCCTTTTTCTCCATCTTGTCAAGAATTGATTTATAGGAGTCAATAACTGCTCCATTATCAATAGCGGCATACTTAGCCCTGCTAAGATACCTTTCTTTCAAAGAAATGTAAGCAAATTCAATCAAAAAAGCGATTTTATTTAATCTAATTTTATCGCTTTTGTCAGGCTCTAAATGATTTAGAATATAAAGAATAAAATCTTCAGTGCCGAATATAAAACTATTTTTTTTCTTTTCGCTGTTCATTTTAATAAAGACTACGCCTAAAATAGCTCTTTCTTCTAATTTGTTTAATCTTAGCACAAAAAATAGGCTGTCAAGTAGGACTTAGTAATGAGAAATCATTCTGTATTAAAACTTCTTTTTTGTCAAAAAATTCGTAGGTCTCTATTGGCAAACAATGAACCGCCAGAATCTATTGAAGGATGGAGCTGGGGAATTACTAAGGAGCAATACAACAAAAAGTTAAAAGAATGGACTGAAAGGCAAGCGGAATTAGATGAAGAAATGGCAAGATATACTCAAGCCGATGAAAAGTATTATATCCGCAAATAGGATTTTAAACCTTGCTCAAAAGGCCTTAGAAGTCTTTGAAAGTTCTGAAATCAATGAAAAAAGGCAAATCTTGGATTATCTACTTCAGAACTGTAAATTAAGTGGTAAAAATTTCTTTTTTGAACTTGAAGCACCGTTTGATACGGTGCTTCAAGTAAACAACAGTTCGACATTACTCCCCCTGCAAAACGCATTCAGAACTTTTGATTGGAAAAGAATTAAACAGGAAATAATGGATTTTCAAGTTTTGATGGGCCAAAAAATAACACTGATAAGCGTTTAATTTTGCACTCTAAATTTTTCTTTATAAATTTCTTGTAATAATCTCAATGTTGCTTGGACTGAGAGATTTTTAGTATTTTTTAATATTAATCGCCCTCCAAATTTATTAATCAAAAAACCCAAAAACTCGTCTCCCCAAGAAGGTGTAAAGGTGATTACTCCCTGAAAGTCAACTACGACTTCTTCATCTTCTTTAATGCTCTCCAAAGACGACTTAAAAGCAGCAAGAGATTCTCTGCCGAACTGTCTGCCATTTAAAGTTGTACCAAATTTTTTAAGATATATAATCATTTCTCAATTAAAACTCGATTAATTATCCATCTTTTCCAAAACTAAATAAAGATTTTGTTTCTTATTGCTTAAATATCCCTGTTCTTTAATATTAAATCCAGCTCTTTTTGATAGCTTAGTCAATTCATTTAAGGAAAAACAATGTAAATATCTTTGCGCAACTATTTTACCGTGTTCATTTTTCCAAGGATAAAATATATCTTTAAAATCTAATTTTGATTTTCCAATGATTTTCAGAAAAAAATATTTTATATGATATTTCCAAAACTTTCTCTGCCAAAGGTTCCAAACGCTAAGAATTAACAACCCTTTTGGTTTAAGCGTTTTCTTCGCCTGTTCTAAAAACTTCATCCTTAGCTCTTTTGATGGAATATGATGCAGTACAGCAATAGAAAATATTTTATCAAAAGAATTATTTCTAAACGGCAAGTCCAATGCGTCGGCAATAAGAAACTTAAATGTCTTTACTTTTAAACTCTTTTGTTTCTTTTCATATATTTGCCGCGCTTCTTCAATCAACTCAGGGCAAGAGTCAATACCAATATAGTCAAGTTCCAACCCATTAAATAGTTCTAATAGTCTGCCATTGCCACAGCCTATATCCAAAACTCTATCGCCATGAACACAAAACTTTTTCAATCTTTTAATTCCGGACCATAAATACATTCTTTTACTTGAAAACGACTGCGCAATCAAGCTATAATTCTGACAAGTCCTTTTTAAAATATTTTGAGCAAATTTCTTGTCCATACTATCTATATTATATATATATGACAAAAACATCAAATAAAAAACCAGCGGAGATTATAATAGAACAGTTGAGTAAAAGCCAGGTTGTTAATCGTAAATACCTTGAAAAGATTAAGAGAAAAACGGCAAAACAAACTAAGGCATCTTTACTCTCCAATATAATTCTCTTGCAAACCTATCATAGATTGCTAAAAAGCAAGAAAATCAAAAAATCAAAAGCCATTGAAGCTATTTTAATTACCAGACCTGTACGTTCTATTTCTGGAATTGTAAATGTTTCTGTTCTTACAAAACCATATCCATGCCCAGGCAAATGTGTTTTCTGCCCAACTCAAAAGGGATTTCCCAAAAGTTACCTTGGGGGCGAACCAGCGGCAGACAGAGCTAAAGCGCTTAATTTTAATCCATACTTACAAGTTCAAAAAAGATTAGAAATGCTTGAAGCGCAAGGACATCCTATAGATAAAATTGAATTAAGAGTTGTGGGCGGGACATGGTCTGCTTATCCCAAAGCGTATCAAACATGGTTTATTAAAAATTGCTTTTCCGCTGCAAATGATTTTAATGCAGGACAAAAACCAAAGCATAGTAAATTGCAAGACTTACAAAAACTGACTAAGACCAATGAAAAAGCTAAAAACAAGATTGTAGGACTCTCAATAGAAACTAGACCTGACTTTATCACAAAAAAAGAAATTTTAAGATTAAGAACCCTAGGGGTAACATTAGTAGAAATGGGAGTTCAAACAATTTTTGACGATATTTTAAAGAAATCTGACACAGGATTAACAATAAAACAAATAGCAAATGCCACTCATCTGTTAAAAGACGCAGGTTTTAAAGTCCTTTACCAAATTATGCCAAACTTACCAGGCGCTGATATAAAAAAAGATATAAAAATGTTTGAAATCCTTTTTCAAGACATAAGGTTTAAACCCGATTGGCTGAAAATATATCCTTGCCTTGTCTGCCCGGGCGCTAAATTAGTTAAACTATGGAAAGAGAAAAAATATCAGCCATATAGCAAGGAAAAACTTATTAAACTTCTAATAAAAGTAAAACAAGACCTGCCATACTGGGTGCGGCTTACTCGTCTTTTTCGCGATATACCAAGCCAAAGTATTATTGCAGGATGCCGCACTTCAAACCTAAGAGAATTAGTAGTACAAGAACTTGAAAAACAAAAAAAGGAATGCCATTGTATTCGTTGCCGTGAAGTTAAAGGCGATTATGACCCTCAAGAAAAGATTTTCCTTTTCAGAGAGGATTTTCAATCCTCTAATGGTACAGAAGTATTTTTAAGCTTTGAAAATAAAAAAAGAACAAAGCTTTATAGCTTATTAAAATTGCGAATCTCAAAAAATACTTTTTTACCTGCGCTCAAAAATGCAAGTATTATCAGAGAACTCCAAACATTTGGACGTCAGCTTGAAATAAAAAAACAAAGACAATCCTCTGCTTATTCTCCGCAACATAAGGGAATGGGGAAGAAATTAGTTAGGCAAGCGGAAGAAATAACAATAAAGGACTTTCAACTCAAAAAAATAGCTGTTATTTCCGGAGTTGGAGCAAGAGGTTATTATAGAAAATTAGGATATCGTCTCAAAGATACCTATATGCTAAAAAACCTCTAAAAAATAGAATTTTTCTTATCCAACTTATTTGTTTAATCTACAAGGTTGAACACTTTT
>Ga0265592_1000260_pt1 | contig 29970 bp, 31 predicted proteins | sample saktaG_7_FD_190141 | JGI IMG/M metagenome (GOLD analysis project Ga0265592, IMG submission 190141) | Saline water microbial communities from Sakinaw Lake, British Columbia, Canada - sak_2010_1_5_120m | ecosystem: Environmental > Aquatic > Non-marine Saline and Alkaline > Saline ... | reverse complement strand
TTAGGCAATATTAGCAAAAGGCAAGTAGAAGAAATCGCTTTGCAAAACAATTTATGTTTTAAGAATCAAAAAGAATCAAGAGAAATTTGTTTTATCCCAGACAATGATTACAGAAAGTTTTTAGAAAATAATAATTCTCATTACAAAGAAGGAATTATCCAAGATTTGCAGGGAAATGTTTTGGGCAAACATAAGGGTTTGTCTTTTTATACGATAGGCCAAAGAAAAGGATTAGTTTCTGGTTCTAAATCTCCTTTATATGTTATTCAAATAAAAACAAAAGAAAACACAATTATTTTAGGTCCTGAAAAAAGTTTATACAAAAAACAATTAGTAGCCAAAAATATAACTTGGACTAATAGTCAGTTTCCAATAGAAATAAAAAATGGCTTAATCAAAGCCAAAGATATAACTGTTAAAATAAGATATCGACATCGACCATCCCAAATCTCCAAAATAATTTTTGATGAGGTCTCACCTCATCAAGTAAAAATAGAATTTAAAAAAGCCCAAAGAGCAATAACTCCTGGGCAGTCCATGGTGATTTATAAAGGTGAACAAGTTTTAGGTGGGGGGATAATAGTTTAACCAGTCCTATATTTTTTATCTTTTGGTGGTTTTATTCTTCCGCTTTGAATGTCTCTTTTTAAATAAAATCTTGGTTTTTCAATAACATCAAAGATTGTTTCATAGGGCTCGAAAGAGACTGTTTCTTCTCCAAAACTTAAATCATTCAAATCTCGCAGAATTAATAATAACGTTACTATACTGGTGGCTAATGCTCCAGTTAAAAATATTGAAGGCAAGCTGGCTGTGTTTATGTAGAATATTGAGAAGATAAGTATAGCAGCCAAAGAGCCAATTACTGTCCATTCCGCTTTGGATAGTTTATCTTTTCCGTATATAAATAATTTTTCTCTGCTGGTTGTTATCTCGTTTAATAAAGGTAAAAAATTAGTATAAGTTTCGGTTTCTTTGTTTGTCTCTAGTTCTTTAATTTCACGAGAGGAAAGTATAATGTCATTGAAATAAGGATCAATTTTTCCATAATCAGTCCATTCTACTTTAAAGAATTCTGTAACATATTTATCTATTAATTCTTTTTGTTTTTCACACCATATTTTGTGTTGAGGAAAACTACCTAATATTTTAACAAAAAGATAATAGGTTTGGAGGCCACTAACTTCTATGGCTACATTTTCTCTTATTCTTTGAAATCTGCTATAAAGGTCATTGATAAAGAATCCTATTAAAATAGCAAACAAGAGACCGACAATTCCAAGAATTGTGTTAATGGTTTCGTCTCCCCCTCGACCGGGTATAAGATAAGCAATAATAAAACACAATATTGATACACTTGGTAGCAAGAATTTTATTTTTAAAATTTTAGATTGTTTTTTCATTTTTCAAAATATTTTAATATTTTTTATTGGTGCCCCTGAGAGGACTTGAACCTCTAAGGCCTTACGGCCAATAGGTCCTAAACCTACCGCGTATACCAAATTCCGCCACAGGGGCTTTTTTTGTTTTTTTAATCAATTTTTTGCCAAATGAGAAAAATGCTCTTGAAACTCGCTAGGAGAAAAGGTTTTAGAGGAGCAACCTTGGGGGACAGTCCCCCTTTTAGAAAAAAGACGGTTTTTGACGAAGTTAAAAAATTCCGAAGAGTTTAAGTTTTCAAGTTCCCTATTTGAATAGTTCAAAACATTCATTTCTTAGAAATCCACCTTTTATCTCAATTTTAGAATCGCCATTCTTATTAAGGAATTCACAATTCACATTAATTTGCCTTTTACCTTTATTAATCACATCAGAAATGTTAATTCCATAAATAATTTTTGATATCTTTGCCCACCAAGAAGCAGAAAAGCACATAGGGCAAGGTTCGCAAGTAGTGTATAAAACACAACCTGAGAGGTCATGAGTCCTGAGTATTTCACATGCTTTTCTTATTGTGTTTATTTCTGCGTGTGCTGTTGGATCGTGACTTTGTTTCACATTATTGTGTGCACATGAAATTAGTTCACTATTTTTAACAATTACTGCACCATAAGGTGTTTTCTCACCAACCTTTGAAGATTCTCTAGCTTCATTAATTGCGATTCTCATAAATTTTTCATCGCTCATATTATTGATTAAGAAGGAGTTCTTCATAGTCTTTATTGTTAGTAGGATTTGAAAATTAAATTACAGATAACTGGTTATTATGCGCAGTGTTTGGAATAATGTTGATATTTGGGAGGTGAAACCCTCCAAGAATTTATGTTCTAATGTTCTAATGTTCTAATGCTCCAATGTTCCATGAATATTGGTGCCGGGGGCGGGACTTGAACCCGCACGGGTTTGCACCCAACAGATTTTAAGTCTGCATTGTCTACCAATTCCAACACCCCGGCGTAATGTTTTAATGTTAATGAATATTCAGAAATTGTCAATCTTGCCATCTTTATTATTTTTTGCTAATATAATATCCTCTGGCTTTAGAGAAATAGTGCCTGGATAGCTCAGTTGGCCAGAGCAATAGTTTTGTAAACTATAGGTCGTCGGTTCGAATCCGACTCCAGGCTCCATAAATCAATTAAAATGAATTATTATGTCCCAAGACAACTTAATTAAATTAGAGTGTAGTGAATGTCATCGTATAAATTATTACTCTAGAAAAAACAAAAAAACCAACAAAGATAGGCTAGAGTTAAAGAAATATTGTCGTTGGTGCAAGAAACACACTCTTCATAAAGAGACAAAATAATTTTGTTTCCTTAGAGGGGGCGTGGTGAAGTGGTATCATAGGAGTCTCCAAAACTTTTGTCAGAGGTTCGATTCCTCTCGCCCCTGCTTTATGCTAAAAATTCATTATGACAGATTATTATAAAATTTTAGGAGTTGACAAGAATGCTTCATCCTCAGAAATTAAACAGGCCTTTAGAAAATTAGCTCACAAACATCATCCAGATAAAGCAGGCGGAGATGCGCAAAAATTCAAAGAAATCAACGCTGCTTATCAGGCTCTTTCTGATCCAGAAAAACGTAAGATGTATAATCAGTACGGGTCTAAGTTTGAACAAGCTAAAGCTCAAGGGAATTATAAGGGATTTGATTTTAATGATTTTGCTTCTTATGCTGATGCCATGAGAGAGGAAGGTTCGGGTGGTTTTAGTTTTAATGGGTCTGACTTCGGCGGGCTGGGAGATATATTCGGAGATTTGTTTGGCGGGAACAGAGGATTTAGCAGAGGGACAAGATCAACCAATAGAGGACGAGATATTCAGGTTCGTTTAGTTATTGATTTTAGGGAAGCAATTTTTGGCGTAGAAAAAGAACTTCGTTTTGAGCGATATACAAAATGTCCAAAATGCAAAGGTACGAGTTTAGAGCCCGGCAGTAAAATGGTTATTTGTCCTTCTTGCCAAGGAAAAGGAGAAATTATCCAAAATCAATCAACTTTTTTAGGAAATTTTAGAACCAGAAGTATTTGCCCAGAGTGCCATGGACAAGGAAACATTCCAGAGAAAAAATGTCATTATTGTCATGGTCAGGGACGAGTTAAAGAATTTTCTAAAATTAAAATTAAGATACCAGCTGGAGTTGAGAGTGGGCAGACCATCAGATTTCATGATTACGGAGAAGCTGGAAAATTGGACGGAGAACAAGGCGACTTATATGTTATAGTTGTTATACGACCAGATTCATTTTTTCAACGTCAAGGAAATGATATTTTTAGTGAACAAGAGGTCTTAATTTCTCAAGCTGTTCTCGGAGATAAGGTTAAAATAAAAACTTTATATGGAGAAGTGAATTTAAAAATTCCCTCAGGCACTCAATCTGGTCAGGAATTCCGTTTAAAAGGAAAAGGGGTATCCAAAAAAGGAAATCAAATTGTTAAAATTAATATTAAAATTCCTAAGCGTTTGAGCTCCCAACAGAAAAATTTATTAGAAAAATTATCTCAAGAGGGTCTCTAATTTTGTATCTTATAATTAAAATACCTTAATTTTTATACAATAATATTTAATTTCAAGCTTTGCTTATATATGAATTTTGATTTTATATTAAACCCAAATCTTTTATCTTTCTATATTGAGCAAGGTTTTTATTATTTTGCTCAGTTTTTTTTAAATTATGGTCTTTGGATATTTTTAACCCTTGTTATTTTAACAATAATATGGAAGCATTGGATAGACAAAAATAAGAAACAATATTTATCCAAACAGAAATATATACTTTTGGGAATTAATATGCCCAAAGATAATGAGCAGGGCCCAGAAGCAGTGGAAAGATTTTTTGTGCATTTAGCAGGCATTAGAGAGAAATTTACATGGTATGAAAAGAATATTCAAGGCAAAAGCCAACTGAATATATCTTTAGAAATGGTCAGCATTGAGGGACAAATTCAATTTTTTATACACACCCCAGTTCAATTTCGTGATTTAGTGGAATCAGCTATCTACACTTCTTATCCTAGTTTAGAAATTTTTGAAGAAAACCAAGATTACACAGATAATGCATTAGAAGGATTTTTAGAAGATAAGCATAATGTCTGGGGCGCGGACCTTAAACTGGTTGAACAAAATCCCATTCCCATTAAAACTTACCCTGAATTTGAGCACAAACTTAGTAAAGAATTAAAAGATCCATTAATAGATCTTTTGGAAGTTTTGGGCAGATTGAAGGCAAGCGAACAAATTTGGCTCCAATTTATTATTACTCCAATTGACTCAGAACTTAAGGAAGAGGGAGAGAGATTAATAAAAAAGATCTTACTTGGGAAGGATATTAAAAAAAATCCTAACAACATTATAGATATGGCTGTGCTTTTCCTGATGAAATTTGGGCAAGATGCAGTAGAATTTATTAAAGAAGTCCTAGATCTTCATCCAACGGTAGATAAATTTGAAGACAAAGAAGAAAAGAATATTTCTTTACCAGGAGACAAACGTTTGATTGATGCGATTCAAAATAAAATATCTAAAATCGCTTTTGAATCTTGCATCAGGATGGTTTATTTGGCTGATAAAGAAGTTTTTGCCAAAGATAGAGGTATAACAGGAACTTTGGGCGCTTTTAACGCTTTTCGCGCAATAGATTTAAATAGTTTTGAGGTTTCATTAGTTTCAAGGGTTGCTGAGAAGAATTGGAAGGGCAGTAAAATTTTAGAAGCCCAAAAACAAGAAGTTATTAAGGCATATCAAAAAAGAGCTTTCAAGTGGAGGGCAAGGGTTGGTATCCCTAAGATAATTTTTAAAGTTAAAAATTTTTTAACCCTACCTGAACGTTCGGCTCCCAAAAGCATTTTAAACACAGAGGAATTAGCCACTATTTATCATTTCCCAGTTAATATGATAAAAGTATCTCTTATTAAAAAAACCAGTAGCAAAAAAGCCGAACCACCATTAGGATTGCCCGTTAAGTAGCGACTTTGTCTGATAAAATCAAACCCGTAGGGTGAAGATTTTTCAGCAACAAAGACGACTACCCTGTTAAATACTGCTATGCAGTAATTTCGCCAAAGGCGAAATTATTTAACAGGGTGCTCAAAAATAAAATAAAATTTAATTCGCTTTGCTCTAAAATTTTAATATTTTTGGCATGAATTTATACATTATCGCTACTCCCATTGGAAACCTTCAAGACATTAGCGCCCGAGCTTTAGAAATTTTAAAGAGCGTAAATTTTATTCTTTGCGAAGACACTAGGCATACGCAAAAACTTTTGTCTTTTTATAATATCTCAAATAAATTAGTTAGTTATCACCAGCATTCCAATCAGAGAAAAATTGATTATATTTTGGATTTACTCAATAATGGGCACGACATAGCTTTGGTATCTGATGCTGGCACTCCTGGGATATCAGATCCTGGAAATAAATTAATTAATTTAGCGATTGAAAGAATAGATAAATTGAAAGTAATCCCTATCCCTGGACCTTGTGCACCCATCACAGCTTTATCTGTTTCAGGATTTCCTACTGATAAGTTTATTTTTTATGGCTTTATCCCTCAAAAGAAAGGCCGTCGTAAAATTTTAGAACAGATAGTGAATAGTTCCTTAACTAGTGTTTTTTTTGAATCTGGGCATAGAATCCAAAAAACTTTAAATACTTTATTGGAATTAAATTTGGAAAAAAAAATTGTAATTTGTAGGGAATTAACAAAGAAATTTGAAACTATTTATCGAGGTGCTGTTGAAGATTTATTACCATTAATGAAAGATAAAGCTCTTAAAGGAGAATTTGTAATTGTTGTAGCAAATAAATAATTTTATTCTTATGAAAAAATTTTACATCACCACTCCTATTTATTATGTTAATGATTATCCTCATTTAGGTCATGCTTATTCTACTATTGCTGCTGATGTTTTGGCTAGATTTCATAGAATGAAAGGAGAGGAAGTATTTTTTCTGACCGGCACTGATGAACATGGCGCTAAAGTAGCTCAGATGGCTACTGAAAAGAAAATGGAGCCTCAAAAATTATGCGATCAAATTTCAGCTAAGTATGAAAAGGTTTGGGATACTCTAAAAATTTCTTATGATAATTTCATCAGGACGACCAATTCCGAACACAAGAAAATAGTTGCTAAGGTTTTGCAGATATTGAACGACAAGAAGCTGATTTATAAGAGTGTTTACAAAGGACTTTATTGTGTCGCTTGCGAAAGGTATTATACTCCCAAAGAACTAATTAACGGAGAATGTCCTATCCACAAGAAAAAAGCAATCAGCTTATCTGAAGATTGCTATTTTTTTAAATTGTCGGTCTTTCAAGAAAAATTACTGAAACTAATCAAAAAAGGCGAGTTAATTATTGAACCTATAGAAAGAAGGAAGGAACTTCTTAGTTTTTTAGAGTTGAATAAGTTAGAGGATTTAGCTATTTCTAGAACCAATGTAAAGTGGGGGATTTCTCTTCCTTGGGACCCAAAGCAGACTATTTATGTTTGGGTAGATGCTTTATTAAATTATCTTTCTGGTTTGGGATGGAATGGCAAAGTAAATCAAATACCAGAACAATGGCCGCCAGATGTTCAGTTGTTGGGTAAAGATATATTAAGATTTCACGCTGTTATTTGGCCAGCTTTGCTTTTGGCCTTAAATATTCCATTGCCACGCAAATTATATATCCACGGTTTTTTTACAATCAATGGACAAAAAATGGGCAAATCTATGGGAAATGCTATTGACCCCGAAGAAATGGCAACAATTTTTGGTGTAGACGCTTTGCGCTGGCTGATACTTTCCTCCTTTCCTTTTGGTCGTGATGGTGATATCTCGCAATCCAAGTTCTATGATAAATATAACGCAGATTTATCTAATGGTCTGGGAAATTTATTGAGAAGAGTTTTGTCTTTAGCGGAAAAAGCTAATGAGAATTTTTTGTCCTCTAAAAATATTGAGCAAAAATTTCAAAAAGAAATTAAAGTTTTATGGAAAAATTATGATATCTTTTTTAACGAATTAAAATTTGAAACAATCACGACAAGCATTCAAAACTTTATAGGATTTTGTGATCGTTATGTTGACAAGAACGAACCATGGAAATTATTTAAGGATAATTTTAAGCAGTACAAGAATGTAATTTATAATCTATTGGAAAGTTTGCGTCATATTGCTTGGTTAATTCAGCCCTTTATGCCCGATAAAAGCGACGAAATTTTTAAAAGTTTAGGCCTGGAAAATTCAGAAAAAGAAAAATCTTTATCCATTGGACAACAATGGGGAAAAACAGAATTTACAAATGTATCCCAAGGAAAAATCTTATTCCCCCGTTTATAGAACTGTTTTTACCCAACCTCTACCTTTTGGGGAGTGTTTTTACCCAACATCTACATGTGTATCTACATGTGTAATTTAAAATTTAAATTCTTTTAATTATATTTTTATGACTTTATTTGACCTAGTTTTGTTGCTTATTTTGCTTGGTTTTGTTTGGTTTGGGCTTTGGCACGGACTTATTAGAACTATTAGCGGGATAGTAGCTTTTGTTTTGTCTTTAATAATTGCTAGTCGTTTATATGAAGCTTTGGCCTTAAAGATATTGCCTCTTTTGAAGGATAATTTTACTTTGTCTCGGATTTTATCCTTTCTTCTCATTTTTTTTATTGCGCAAGCAATTATTTTCTTTATATTCCGAGCGCTTAATAAAGTGTTTGATTTTTCTATCTTAAAAATTTTTAACCGTTTAGCTGGAGCTTTGTTTGGTTTAGTTGAGGGAGCATTAATAATTGGTTTTATTTTATATTTTTCATCAAAACTTCCATTGGGAGTTGTTTGGGCTAATTTTTTAGAAACATCTATATTTGCTGGCATTTTGATTGGTTTCAGTAATATTTTATTACCTCTTTTGCCCAAAGCTATTAAACAAGTTCAATCTTTAATCTAATTAAATAATATATTTATATTATGAGGAATATCAGCAAGATTAGAAAAAGAAATGGAAAAGTAGTAAATTTTAACAAGATTAAAATTACTGAAGCTATTTATAAAGCCATTTTTGCCGTAAAAGGTGAGGATGGAAAAGATTCCAAAAAATTAACAGAGAAGGTGGTTAAAATAGTTGCTAATCGTTTTCCAGATAAAGTACCTGGAGTGGAGGATATTCAGGATATTGTAGAACAGGTTTTAATCCATGCTGATTTAGCTGATGTAGCTCGTGCTTACATTCTTTATCGTGAAAAGAGGCGTGAAGCTAGAGAAATTATTGGAGAAGAAGATAAAAGTGTGGATATGGTTAATAAATATTTAGCGGAAGCAGATTGGGAAATAAAAGAGAATGCTAATATGACTTTTTCTTTGCAAGGATTGAATAATTATATTTCTGGATTGGCTAGCAAAAAATATTGGCTTAATAAAATTTATCCCAAAGAAATTAGAGAAGCAATTCATTCGGGCAGTTTCCATATTCACGATCTTAGTTGCTTAGGTACTTATTGCATGGGTTGGGATTTGCATGGTTTATTGTTGAAAGGATTTACTGGCGTTTTTGGAAAAATATCTTCTAAACCAGCCAAGCATTTTCGTCCAGCTTTAGGTCAGGTTGTCAATTTTTTTTATACCCTTCAGGGAGAAGCTGCTGGAGCAGAAGCTTTTTCTTCTTTTGATACTTATTTAGCTCCTTTTATTGCTTACGACAAATTGAATTATAAAGAAGTTAAACAAGCAATTCAAGAATTCTTGTTCAATTGCAATGTTCCGACACGGGTAGGCTTTCAGTGTGTTTCTAAAGATACTGAAATCCTCACTAAGAATGGATGGGCAAAATATAATCAAGTTAAGAAAAATGATATTATCGCTACATTTAATATAGAAAATGGTTGTATTGAATATTTGCCAGTGAATAATATTTTTCAAAAGAATTATAAAGGGAAAATGTATAATTTGAAAAACAGGATTAGCGACCAATTAATTTCACCAAAACATCGCGTCGTAAGAAAGAAATTTGGTTCAAATTCATATATTTTAGAAAAAATTGAGGATGTTCTTAAATTAAAATCCCCATTTATTGTTCCTGTGGGGAGTAATGGAAATATAAAAGAAAAAAGCATTGATAAAAATATTATTAAATTAATTGCTTGGGTCGTGTCAGAAGGCACTTTAGATAAAGGAGAGCGGGGTTCTGGCAGGATTAGTATTTATCAATCACGTATTAAAAATAGGAAAAATTATCAAGAAATATTATCTATTTGTCATGGTTTAAATTTAAAATATACCGAAAGATCACAACTTGGATTAGGGCAAGAATGTATGGTTATTAGATTTGATGCCAACGGCACAAGAAAGATTCTAAAATATTTTGGTTCAGACAAAGAAAAAGGAGTAAAGTTTATTCCTCAAAGTATAATTAATTGTGGAAGAGAATCAGCCAAGTTATTTTTAGAGACCTACATTAAGGGTGATGGTTATAATGGATGTAAAATTATGACCACTTCAGCACAGATAAGAGACTCTCTTTTGCATGTGATTGTTAATGCTGGTTTTGGAGCAACTGTTTCGGTTCGTCATCCAGATAATGCTTTATCTAAAAAAGATAGATATATTATCAGGATGATTCAACATAAAGATACTTATATTGATACCGTTGAAGAAATTGAATATAGCGGTATTATTTGGTGTCCAAATACATCCAATGAAACCGTGATAGCCAAAAGAAACGGCAAAATTTTTATTACAGGGAATACTCCATTTTCAAACATCACACTTGATTTAAGGGTGCCTAAAAATATGGCTAAATTACCTGTAATTATTGGCGGAAAAGCTCAGGACAGGACTTATGGAGAATTTCAGAAAGAAATGAATATGCTGAACAAAGCTTTTTATGAAATTATTATGGAAGGGGATGCCGACCAGAGAGTTTTTACTTTCCCTATTCCCACCATTAACATTACTAAGGATTTTGATTGGGATAATCCTGCTTATAAGCCGATGTGGGAGGCAACAGCTAAATACGGCATTAACTATTTTTCCAATTTTATAAACTCTGACCTTGACCCAGAAGACATCAGAAGTATGTGTTGCCGTCTTAGAATCGACAACAAAGAACTCCATCATAGAGGTGGGGGTCTTTTTGGTAGCGCTCCACTTACGGGAAGCACGGGAGTTGTAACCATCAATCTGCCTCAAATTGGTTATTTATCCAAAACTAAAAAAGAATTTTGGGAACGGTTAGGACATTTAATGGATTTAGCAAAAGAAAGTTTAGAAATTAAGAGAAAAGTTCTGGAGGGTTTTATGGACAAAGGTCTTTATCCATATTCTAAATTTTACCTTTCTGAGATTAAAAAATTACGCAAAAGTTACTTGGCTAATCATTTTTCAACAATCGGATTAGTGGGTTTAAATGAAGCTTTATTAAATTTTATGGGGGAAGATATTGTTTCTGAAAAAGGAAGAAAATTTGCTCTAAAAATTTTGGATTTTATGCGTGATTGTTTATTAGAATATCAAAAAGAAACCAACCAAATTTATAATTTAGAGGCTACGCCGGCCGAAGGCACGAGTTACCGTTTAGCAAAAATGGACAAGGAAAAATATCCGGATATTATTACGGCTGGCACTAGCGCTCCTTATTACACAAATTCTAGCCAATTACCAGTTGATTACCAAGGGGGATTATTAGAGGCCCTAAAATTACAAGATGAGTTTCAAATAAAGTATACTGGAGGAACTGTTTTCCATGCATTTTTAGGAGAAAAAATTTCCGATGTTAGTGTAGTTAAATCATTGATTAAAAAAGTTTTTACCAAATTTCATTTACCATATTTTAGCTTTACTCCAACTTTTAGTATTTGCCCCAATCACGGTTATCTTAGTGGAGAACATTTTATTTGTCCTCAGTGCAATGCTCGTGCTGAAGTTTATTCTCGCATTGTCGGTTATTTAAGGCCGGTCCAACAATGGCATAAAGGAAAGCAAGAAGAATATTCAGAAAGAAAGAATTTTAAGCCGTCCTTATGATTTTTTATGGTTGGCAAAAAGAATCATTGATTGAGTGGCCAAGCAAGATTTGTTCAGTTGTTTTCGTGGGAGGATGTAATTTTCGTTGTCCTTTTTGTCATAATCCAGATTTGATTCCTGCTTCTCCGCAATTGCCCAAAATTGACGAAAAAGAAATTCTAGATTATTGCTTAAAGAATAAAGATCTACTTGACGGCTTAATGCTCACGGGGGGCGAGCCATTAGTTAGCAAAAAAGAAGATTTAGTAAATTTTATTCAAAAAGTTAGGAAAATAGGATTGCTATTAGGAATAGAAACCAATGGATCTAACCCTGACATGATTACTTATTTATTAGAAAAAAAATTGGTCGATTATATAGCTATGGATATTAAGGCTCCTTTGGACGTTAAGAGATATAGTGAGGTTAGTGGTGTTAAAATTAACTTGAGTAATATTCAAAAAAGTATTAAGATTATTATGGGTTCCAAAATTGATTATGAATTTCGCACTACGGTTATTCCATGTTTTTTGAACGATGATGATATTTTAAAAATTACTAATCAAATTAAAGGAGCTTTAAAATATTGTTTACAACAGTTTAGATCAGAAAATACATTTGATTCGAAATTGAAAAAAATAAAACCATATTCGCAACAATGGTTTAAAGGCGTCTCCAAAAAGATTGATAATAAATTAAATATAGAAATTCGTTATTAATACATATCTTAAATATTTAATATATTTTTATGTTTTTCAAAAAAATATTTTCTCCATCAAAACCTGATTTTCTTAAAAAAGAGAAAGAGGAAGAGGAAGGAAAGGTGATTTGGACAGAGAAAAAACCAGCGCCCAAAAAGAAAAAACCAGGCACTTTTTTTACCCTTCGTTTCAAATTAAGGCCTATTATGGGTGTAATGTTAGTTAGTATGATTATTGGCGCGATAGCTGGCGGTTTTGCCGGATATTATGCTGGTAGTTATTTTCTGACGGATTTTATTTCTACTTCTTCTATTATTGCCCCACAGGTAATCAGGCATAGTGATAATAATTTATTACCTACTTCAAACCAAGATGCGACTATAGCCGTAGAACAGGCAAGTCCATCTGTAGTGAGCATTATAGTTACCAAAGAGATTACTACTTATTACGGCAATCCACAATCCTCATTTGATGATTTTTTTAAAAATTGGTCTTTTGGTTTTGATGATTTTTTTTATGGCCCACGAATACCAGAAAATTGGGGACCAAATCCACCACAGGAAGAGAAAAAGGAGACACGACAAATAGGCGGCGGTACTGGTTTTATTATTTCAAGTGAAGATGGTTTAATCTTGACCAATAAACATGTAGTTTCAGACACAGAAGCAGAATATACTGTTATTACAAACGATGGCGAGAAATATGAAGCAGAGGTTTTGGCGCGAGACCCATTTAATGATATTGCGATTTTGAAAGTTCAAGCATCTGATTTATCAGAGATTAAATTAGGAGATTCAGATACACTAAAGATTGGACAAACAGTGATAGCTATCGGAAATGCTTTGGGAGAATATCGTAATACAGTTACTAAAGGCGTTATTAGTGGTATTAGCAGGCGAGTAATCGCTGGTGATGCTTATGGTTCATCAGAGGTTTTAGAAAATGTAATTCAAACTGACGCAGCTATTAACTTTGGTAATTCTGGTGGTCCTTTAATTAATTTGCAAGGAGAAGTAATTGGCATTAACACAGCCATTAATATAGAAGGACAATTAATAGGATTTGCTATTCCAGTTAATCAAGCTAAGCAAGTTATTGAAAGCGTTAAAGAATATGGTTATATTATTAGACCATACATAGGGGTAAGGTATACATTGATTAATAAGGATATTATTGAGAAAAATAATTTAGAAGTTAATTACGGAGCTTTAATTGTTCGCGGACCCGAAGAATCTGATTTAGCTGTTATTCCGGGTTCTCCAGCTAATAAAGCAGGTTTAGCAGAAAATGATATTATTTTGGAGGTTAATGGAGAGAAAATTAACGAAGAATATTCTTTATCTAGGGCTATTCAAAAACATCAACCCGGAGATGAAATAGAATTAAAAGTTTATCATCAAGGCGAAGAAAAAATAATTAAAGTAATCTTAGAAGAATACAACAAACCAACAGAAGAATAATAATAAATATTTAATAAATAACTATATATATCACAACACTACAGGGTCTGACCTTGTAGTGTATTTGACAAAAGCTCTCTTTTTTGCTAATATCATTAATACTAAGTAATTAAATAACCAAACAATCTAATTTATTTTAATTATTAAATTTATGATAAGTGAAAAAGATTTTCAACCTCCTGTTGATCCGACGAACACTGAGTCAAAAGAGGACAAAAAAGAAGAAATAATAGAATCAACAGAAGAAGATGTAATGCCGAACCAGGAAGTAGATTCGCAAGAAGAAAAAGAGAATAAAGGTACAGAAGAAGAAAGAAAAGTTAAGCTTTCGGAGAGATTTAATGCGATTCAGGACATTATGGATTATAAAAGAATCAAAGAAGGAATGATGTCTGAAAGAGAAAAAAAATATTTTAGTGGTGCACACAATAGCGTTGATGTTTTTTCCAAATTAGAAGATTATATCCGTGATTGTTTAGAAAAGAATGCGCCTGCTGATGAGATAGAAAAAAATGTGGATATTCTTGAATATAGCGCAGGTGAGTTATTAAAAGATAACCCTAATAGAGAAGAATCAGATAGACGCCTCGCTCAGTTTATTAAAGATAGAATAGATCATTTTGTAGCTACATTTAATCAACGTATAGAGGTAATAGAAAAATCAGGCATATGCGACTTACAAGAAGAAGCAATTAAAATCGCGAAAGAAAAAATTGATCTACTTTTAAAAGATGCAGAAGAAATCATAAAGCAAGGCGTAGAAGATAGAGCAGAGGGGAAGAAATTAAACACAGGAGACGCAAAATTATTGATGAAAGTAGCCAATGAAATGGAGCATGCTATTCCTGGCGTGGAAGCGAGCCACGAAGCTGCTTTGCTTTTTAGAGCTGATGATTTTAAAGAAGAGAAGCCAGAAGAGAAGCCAGAAAAAGAATAAAGATTTAAGAAATAATCATATATATCACAACACTACAGGGTCCGACCCTGTAGTGTTTTTGTATATAGATTGTTTGTGGGGTTTTTAATATTCTAATATTTTGATATAATATTATATATGGAAATTACAGAGTCTAAATAAAGTAGCAGAATTGAGAGTCTCAGTCTTAGCTTGGGAGCCAAGTTCCTCAACCTTTATTTAACAAAATATATATTTTTTGCTAAAATTATTGAACTAAATAATTTAATTTGTTCTAATTTTAAAATTTATGATTAAAGAAAATGATCAAGAATTTCAAGAAAAAGCTCTTGATTATATCCAAACTCTTTTATATCAAGGTGCAAACAAGGATTTAGTTGCCGAGAATTTAGCTGGGTTAGATTCAGACAGAGCATGGAAAATGCGAGAAGATTTTTTGGCCCAGGGCGTAGATAAGCGTTGGATTATTTCTGGTTTAGCTGGGTTAAATTCAGACAGAGCATGGAAAATGCGAGAAGAGCTTTTGTTTCAAGGCGTAAACAAGGATTTAGTTGCTCTGAGTTTAAGTGGTTTAGATTCAGATAGAGCATGGGATATGCGACAAGATCTTTTGTCTCAAGGCATACACAAGCCTGATATTGTTAGAGGTTTAGTTGGTTTAGATTCAGATAGAGCATGGAAAATGCGAGAAGAATTTTTTTCTAAGGGCACAGTCAAAGAATCAGTTCCCTTAAGTTTAATTGGTTTAGATTCAGATAGAGCATGGGATATGCGAAAGAGGATTTTGTCTAAAATCTATACTAATTTATCTACTCAAGAATTATATCAGAATTGGGTTGCTCAGAGTTTAACTGGTTTAGATTCAGATAGAGCATGGAAAATGCGAGAAAATCTTTTGCTTCGAAAGGGAACAAGGAATTCAATTACTCAGAGTTTAGCTGGGTTAGATTCAGATAGAGCATGGGACATGAGAGAAAGAATGTTATCTTATGGCGTAAATAACAATTGGATTGTTAAAAGTTTAGCTGGGTTAGATTCAGATAGAGCATGGGACATGAGAGAAAATTTTTTGTCTCAAGGCGCAGACGAGGGCCGTGTTGCTCAAGGAGTTTATGGTGATTATACAATGGTAGGTGTCAGAAAAGCAAGAAGAGATAAAGCAGAACAAGAATAAATATTTCAAAAATAATTATATACATCTCAACACTCCAGAGCTGTACCCCGTTCTACGGGGTCTGACCTTGTAGTGTTTTTTTGTATTATAGTTAATCTGTAGACGTTGGGCAAAAACATTAGTAAGGTTTGGAAGCTGAGCTTCCAAACTTTTATGTTTGTAGGGTTTTATATATTTTGGTATAATACTATATATATGGAAATGACAGAATTAATTTCAGAATTAAATAATTTTGAGCAACGGATGATCAAGATGCGGGATTTTTTTGATATTGATCTTATAAAACAAAAAATTCAGGAATTAGAAAAAGAAATGGCTAAACCAAATTTTTGGGGCAACCAAAAACAAGCCAGCAATAAGTCAAAAGAATTAGCAGATTTTAAAAATACATTAGATAAATGGCAAGATTTGCAAACTTCCATAAAGGATTGTTTAGAAATAGCCATTTTAGACAAAGACGACCAGACAGTAACTCTGAGAAAAGATATTGAGCAAGAATTTAATAAAATTAGAAAAGAATTAATTGATATGGAGAAGGCAACTTTTTTGTCTGGCAAATATGACAAAAAAGATGCGCTTTTTTCTATTTTTGCAGGGGCTGGCGGAGTAGATGCTCAAGATTGGACAGAAATGCTTTTGAGGATGTATTTGAGATTTGCTGAAAAAAAAGCATGGACAACTCATATTATTGAGCAATCGCGGGGCACAGAAGCAGGTATTAAAAGTGTTACAATAGAAATAGAAGGTGAGTTTGCTTACGGTTTTTTAAAAGAAGAAGCAGGGGTTCATCGTTTGGTAAGAATTTCTCCTTTTGATGCCGAAAAAATGAGACATACTTCTTTTGCTATGGTTAGCGTCTTGCCAGAAATGAATGAAGTTGAGATTGAAATTGATCCTGACGATTTAAGAATTGATACCTTTTTGTCCTCTGGTCACGGAGGGCAAAATGTTCAAAAGAATGAAACAGCAGTTCGGATTGTTCATATTCCCACTAAACTGACAGTTAGTTGTCAATCTGAGAGGTCGCAAAATCAGAATAAAGAAAGAGCATTGAAAATTTTAAAATCAAAGCTCTATCATTATGCTCAAGCTGAACTAGAAGAAGAGAAACAAAGTTTGCGCGGAGAATTTAAGTCAGCTTCTTGGGGAAATCAAATTCGTTCTTATGTTCTGCATCCCTACAAGATGGTTAAAGATTTAAGAACAGGATATGAAACAAACGATCCAGAAAAAATTTTGGACGGAGACTTGGAAGAAATAATAGAAAGCTCACTTAAAAAATAAGTATTATGTGTGGAATTGTTGGCTATATTGGTCCCAAAAATGGAATAAAAATTAGCATTAAAGGATTAAAACGATTGGAATATCGTGGTTATGATTCTGCTGGCTTGGCTGCTTTGTTTGGCAATAAAATTATTTGTCAAAAAACAAAAGGTAAGGTTGTTGTTTTAGAAAAGCAACTCTCTTTTGATTCTAAAGAAAGTCATTTGGTTATTGCTCATAATCGTTGGGCTACTCATGGAGAGCCTAACAAAGATAACGCGCATCCGCATTTTGATTGTGATAAAAAAATATTTTTAGTTCATAACGGCGTTATTGAGAATTATCGTTCTTTAAAAAAGTGGTTAATTAAAAAAGGGCACAAGTTTGAATCAGAAACAGACACAGAAGTGATAGCGCATTTAATAGAAGAATATTACGAGAATGATTTGTTAAAATCTGTCCAAAAAACTTTAAGTTTACTGGAAGGTGCTTATGGGTTGGCAATTATTTGCGAGCAAGAGCCCGATAAATTAATTGTTGCTAAAAAGGGAAGTCCTTTGGCAATCGGCGTTTGCGACAAAGGGGAATATATTGTTGCCTCCGACCCAGTTGCTATTATTGAGCACACTAAAAAGGTTATCTATTTAGATGATGGCGAGATTGGCGTTTTAAGCCATAAAGGGATGAAGATAACAAATTCAAAAAATTTAAAAATTAAAAAAGAAATTCAAAATATTGAATGGGATTTAGCTAAAATAGAAAAAGAAGGATTTCCTCATTTTATGCTTAAGGAAATATTTAAACAGCCCGAGACAATTGCTAATGCATTTCGAGGTAGGGTTTTTAAAAAAGAAGGAATAATTAGATTAGGGGGACTAAGCAAATGGCTTGATTTTATATCTCAATCTCCTCGAGTAGTTTTTTTGGCCTGTGGCACTTCTTGGCATGCTGGACTAATAGCTAAGTGTCTTTTTGAAAGCTTAGTTGGCATTTCAGGGAGCACTGAATATGCCTCTGAATTTAGATATTCTAACCAGCCTATTGATGAAAAAACATCTTATTTTGTCATTAGTCAATCAGGAGAGACGGCCGACACCTTAGAATCATTAAGAAAGATAAAAAAAGAAGGTGGTCATGTTTTTGGCATTGTTAATGTAGTTGGCTCAACAATCGCTCGCGAGTCAGATGCTGGCATTTATATTCATGCTGGACCAGAAATTGGGGTTGCCTCTACAAAGGCGTTTACTTCACAGATTACCTTGTTCTCAATTTTGTCATTATTTTTGGGTTTTAAAAAAGGACTAATAAGAAAAGGACAGCTCATAAAATATATTTCGGCATTGGAAAAACTTCCCCAACAGGTTGAAGAAATTTTATCAGATAATAAAAAGATTCAAGCAATTGCTGAAAAATATTATAAATTTAAAAATGTTTTATATTTGGGTAGGGGATATAATTTTCCGACAGCTTTAGAGGGGGCATTAAAATTAAAAGAGATTTCTTATATTCATGCCGAAGGTTATCCAGCGGCGGAGATAAAACATGGCCCCATTGCTTTAATTGACAAAGATATGCCAGTTGTGGTAATTGCTACTAACAAAGAGGACTTGATTTATCAAAAAATAATAACCAATATAGAAGAAATAAAAGCCAGAGGAGGAAATATTTTAATTATAGCTAACAAAGGAGACAAAACTATTAAACGTTTGTCCAGTCAAATAATTTATGTTCCCGAAACGGTTGATTTTCTTTCCCCAATATTAAATGTTATTCCCTTGCAGTTATTGTCTTATTATATTGCTGTAAAGCGTGGGTGTGATGTAGATAAACCACGTAATTTAGCCAAAAGCGTTACAGTAGAATAAGGAATGTTATGACTTCGTCTAAAATATTTTTTTATTGCTTGTTCTCTTTTGTTTTAGGCATAGGATTAGCATCTTTTTTGTTCATTTCTTCTTTTTTCCTATATTTTGCGACAACAATACTATTATTAATATTAATTTTCATAAGCAAGAAAGCTAAGATTTATTTTTTTATCTTTCTTTTTTTCTTTATAGGAATTGTTTATTATCAATTTAGAGAAGAAACAATAGACGAGAATCATATTGCTTTTTTCAATGACGAAAAAGTTGTTTTTCAGGGCAAGGTGATTAAAGAAATAGATGAGCGCCTTGATAAAATTAAAATTACGCTTGGCAATATTGTAATTGATGGCAAAGATTTAAAAGGTAAGATTTTAGTTAACGCCCCCCTATATTCTGATTATCAATATGGTGATGTATTAGAGGTAGAGTGTAAGACAGAGGGCCCAGAATTGATTGAGGGTTTTGATTATGGCAACTATTTATCTCGTTATGGAATTTATTCTGTTTGCTATTGGCCTAAAATTAGAATCATTGAAAAATCTAAGCAAAGTAGTATATACTCAAATATTTTAAAATTCAAAAAGAAAAGTTTGAATTTTATTACAGCCAATTTTCCTGAACCCCAGGCAACTTTTTTGTCAGCAATATTATTAGGACTCAAAAAACAAATACCTTCTGATATGAGAAGCTGGTTTAGTTTATCAGGCGTATCGCATCTTTTAGCGGTTTCTGGTCTCCATATCGCTATTTTAATTCAAGTTATCGCCATACTGCTGACAAATGTTTTTTTGATTAAACGACAAAAAGTTTTTTTGCCTACAATTTTTATTATATCATTATTCATTATTTTAATAGGAGCCCCTGCTTCTGCTATTCGCGCTGGCTTAATGGGCTTGGTTTTATTATTAGCTCACAATATTGAACGTCCTTATTTATCCTTGAATTCTTTGGCTTTGATTGGAATATTAATGTTATTGATAAATCCAAAATTATTAATATTTGATATTGGATTTCAATTATCTTTTTTAGCAGTTCTAGGTATTTGTCTTTTCTATAAATTATTTAATAAATGGTTTGAGAAAATACCTAATCATAGATTTTTTCCTTTGAGAAATTATTTAAGTATTACGCTCAGTGCCCAGATTTTGGTTCTACCATTGATTTTATATTACTTTGGTAATTTATCTTTAATAGCCCCAATTTCTAATCTTTTGATTTTATTGGTTATGCCTATAGTAATGTTACTGGGCTTTTTCTTTATATTTGCAAGCTTTATAAGTTTCTGGTTGGCTCAGATATTTTTTTGGCCAGTTTGGATTTTAATAACATATATTATTTTAATAGCAAAGATTTTGTCAGCTATTCCTTATTTATCTTTTGTGATTATGGGTTTTCCTTTATTAGCTGTATTATCCATATACATTTTATTGTTTTTACTCTTCATTAGATTGAAATAAAAGTTTGGACACCGAGTGTCCAAACTTTTGCAAATAATAATAGTTTAATCAGATGCGATTACATTTTTTTAACAAAAATAAGTCAGAAAAATCTAAAAAATTTGTATCAACTTCCATATTAATAATTGGGATATTATTTTTTGTTAATTTAATTATTTTAGGTTATTCTTTGTTTTTTGTTTCGCCAATTTCAACAGAATTGAGAGTTGTTTTTTTAGATGTAGGACAAGGAGATGCAATTTTAATCCAAACCCCACAACAAAATATTCTTATAGATGGTGGTCCTGATAAAAATATTATTAGAAAATTAGACCAATATATCCCATTAACTAAACGGCATATTGATTTAATGGTTTTAACTCATCCAGACGGCGATCACTTAATCGGATTGGTTGAAGTTTTACGGCGTTGGTCTGTTGGTGCAGTAGCGGAAAGTGGAATAAAAAGTTTCAATCCCGCTTACATTGAGTTTAACTCTTTAATTGAATCTAAAAATATTAAAAGGCATACCATTGATACTCCCCAAAGAATGGTTGTTAAAGATGATTTATTTTTTGATTTTCTCTGGCCTTCCTCAAAAGAACTAATAGATGATAATGAAGGAGATTGCAATTTTCTTTCTTTGGTTGCGATGTTGAGCTATGAAGATAATGATTTTCTGCTTACTGGCGATGCCACCAAAGAAACCGAAGAAGAGTTAATATTACAAAACATAAACTTAAAAGCTGACGTTTTAAAAGCTGGTCATCATGGTTCAAAGTATTCTTCAACTATGGAATTTTTAAATAAAGTTGAGCCCGAATACGCGATTATTTCCGTGGGAGAAGATAATAACTTTGGTCATCCGAGCTTAAGAGTTTTAGATAATTTTAGGAAAATTAATGCTGAGGTATTGCGTACTGATGAAAAAGGTGATATAATATTTGAAAGTAATGATCAAAAGTTGACAGTAAAAACACAGAGGTAGATATCATTTATTATTTTGATTTGCCTTATTGTTTAAGGCATTTTGTTTTTAAATATTCTTTATGGAAAGAACATTAATTTTACTAAAGCCCGATGCTTTACAAAGAAATTTATTAGGACAAATTATAGTGCGTTTTGAAAACAAGGGCTTGAAGGTTGTGGGACTGAAAATGATGAAATTAAGCGATGCTTTGTTGTCCGAACATTATGCTCATCATAAAGATAAGCCCTTTTTCAGAGATTTAGTTAATTTTATGGAGAGTGCTCCTGTAATAGCAATTGCATTGGAGGGAATAGAGGCCGTTAATACTGTACGAATTCTTTGCGGGCCTACTTCTGGTCGCAAAGCTGATGTAGGTAGTATTCGTGGGGATTTTTCTATGAGTGGTCAACATAATATTATTCATGCTTCTGATTCTGTAGAGACAGCTACTAATGAAATTCAACGTTTTTTTCAAGAAGAAGAAATTTTTGAATATAAAAAAATGGATTTGAGCGCTATTTATTCTCAAGAAGAATTGACATAATATAGCTTTTGGGAAGAAATGTGGAAAAGTAAATCTTGCCAAAAAATTATTAATAGGATATCATTATTTATGAGCGAGCGAGCGAAAAGTAAATTCCTTTTCTTTTCCGAGCGAGCGAAATAAACAAAGGGTTTATTATCCTTTATTACTGTTTAATAAAATTAAAATAATTTCGCGATTGCTGTTATTCTTTTATTAATAATTAATTATTCAGCACGCGGAAATAATGAGGTAAATAATATGGCAGAAAAAGAAAAATTTGAAAGAGGCAAAACACATGTTAACGTGGGAACGATTGGTCACGTAGACCATGGCAAGACTACATTAACAGCAGCTATGTTAAAATGTTTAAAGTCCTCTGGCAAAAAGATTGACAAAGAAAGGACAGTAGACCAAATTGATAGCGCCCCAGAAGAAAAAGAAAGGGGAATCACTATTGCTTTGGCTCATGTTGAGTATGAAACTGACAAACGTCATTATGCTCATATTGATTGTCCTGGTCATGCTGATTATATTAAAAATATGATCACAGGCGCCGCTCAAATGGACGGCGCGATTTTAGTAATTTCGGCAACTGATGGACCTATGCCACAAACAAGAGAACATATCCTTTTGGCTCGCCAAGTTGGGGTTCCAGCTATAGTGGTTTTCTTAAATAAGACTGATATGGTAGAGGACAAAGAATTAATTGAATTAGTAAAAGAAGAGGTTAAGGATTTACTTAAGAAATATGAATATCCTGGTGACGAAATTCCTATTATTGAAGGATCAGCGCTTAAGGCATTAGAATGTGGTTGTGGTAAAACAGATTGTCCTAATTGTGGTCCTATTTTAAAATTAATTGATTCCATAGATGAATATATTCCTGAACCCAAAAGAGACACTGATAAACCATTTTTAATGCCTATTGAAGATATCTTCTCAATTGAAGGAAGAGGCACTGTGGTTACTGGTAAGATTGAAAGAGGCAAGGTAAAAATCAACCAAGAGGTGGAAATTGTTGGTTTAAGGCCAACCAAAAAAACAGTAGTAACTGGAATAGAAATGTTTAGAAAATCATTAGACGAAGGTTTGGCTGGCGATAATGCGGGTATTCTTTTAAGAGGTACTAAAAAAGACGAAATAGAAAGAGGTCAAGTTTTAGCCGTACCTGGAACTGTAACGCCTCATACTGAATTTGAAGGCAAATCTTATATTCTTTCTAAAGATGAAGGTGGTCGTCACACCCCATTTTTTAATGGTTACAAACCTCAGTTTTATATTCGTACCACAGACGTAACTGGTGAAGCAGATTTACAGAAAGGAACTGAAATGGCAATGCCTGGTGATACCTTAAATCTTATCATCAAACTGTCTAAACCTATTGCTCTTGAGGAGCAACAAAGATTTGCCATCAGAGAAGGTAGTCGCACTGTTGGAGCAGGAGTAGTTACCAAGATAATCAAATAAAAGGAGCTCTCTCAAAAAATTTGATATTATGACAAAAAAGATTCAAGACCAAAAGAAAAAACAGATTGAAAAGGATAAATCTGACTATAAACCCCGTATTCGCATTAAGGTAAAATCTTACGATCACAGAGTTATTGATGAAGCATTAAAAGAAATTATTTCCGCCGTCAGTCGTTCTGGCGCAAAAATAGTAGGACCAATTTTTTTACCGACTATTAAAAGGAAATATACTGTTCTTCGTTCATCTTTTGTTCATAAGAACTCACAAGATCAGTTTGAGAAAAGAACTCATAATCGGTTAATTGATATTGTGAATTTTAACCCTCAGACTTTAGAGGTTTTAAGGAGTTTGAATTTACCGGCTGGAGTAGACGTAGAAATAAAGATGTAAAATTGAATTAATAAAAGGTTTTTACTTACCATTGATAACCGTTTGTTGAATAACAAATGAAGTGTTAAGGGGAATTAATTACCTGGGGAGAAAAATTTTCATTAATTTAAATCAGACAAAATAGAATAATAAATAAGCCGGATTTGTAACCGGTCTCTAAGGGTCTGGTTCTCTGGCTTTTTTTATTGAATATTTTTTATAACATTAAATACAAGGTATGAAATTTATTCTGGGAAGAAAAATAGAAATGACTCAAATATTTCAGGGAGAGAAGGTTGTTCCAGTAACTAAAATAAAAGCTGGGCCCTGTTTTGTTACTCAAATAAAAGAAAATAAATTTGAGGACGAATCATATTTTACTATTCAGATTGGATTTGAAAAGGCAAATCAAAAGAAGGTAAAAAAACCGCAAAAGTATATTCCTCATAAACATTTATCAGAGTATAAAACTTTAGAAAAAAATGAACTCAAAGTTGGTGACGAAATAAGAGTTAACATTTTTGAGAAAGGCCAGAAAGTTGATTTAAGGGGCATATCTAAGGGTAAAGGTTTTCAAGGAGTAGTTAAAAGACATGGATTTCATGGTTCTCCCGCTAGTCATGGCCACAAAGATCAACTGAGAATGCCGGGTTCAATTGGTTCTACTGACGCTGGTAGAGTTTTTAGGGGCAAAAAAATGGGAGGCAGAATGGGCGGACAAAGTGTGACCGCTAAGAATTTAGAAATTATAGATATCATCCCAAAAGAGAATTTATTGTTAGTAAAAGGAGCTGTCCCTGGAGCTAGAAATTCTTTAATAAAAATTATCCAAGTTTAAATTTAATTTATATGCCCACAGTTTCGGTTTATAATCAAAAAGGAGAATCAATAAAGCGCCAGAAATTAAGTAATCAAATTTTTGGTTGCAAATCTCAGAAAGACATTATTCATCAGGTAGTAGTTTTATCTTTGGCTAACAAAAGGCATCCTTTTGCTCATACCCTTAAGAAAGGAGATGTTCATGGAGGTGGCAAGAAGCCTTGGCGACAAAAAGGAACTGGTCGAGCTAGAGCTGGCTCTATTCGTTCCCCACTTTGGAGAGGAGGAGGAATTACTTTTGGGCCAGACAAAGAAAGAAATTATTCTAAAAAAATCAATAAAAAAATCAAAAGGAAAGCTATTTATATGTGTTTGTCCGACAAGGTTGAAAGTAAAAGATTATATGTCTTGGATAAAATAGAATTATCAGAAATTAAAACTAAGAAATTTGTAGATATTTTAAATAAATTAATTCCAGAAAAAAATAAAAAAATTCTTCTAGCCTTAGAGAGTAATAATAAAAATATTATTAAATCCGCGCACAATATTGAAAAACTTCGCACAATGCCCGTTGAAAGTTTAAATGTTTTGGATTTATTAAAAGCAGACTATTTAGTTACAACTATAGAAGGGATTAAAAAAATAGAAAAACACTATGTCTAGAGACATCAGGTACTTGGGTAATCAGGTACTTGGGTAATCAGGATTTTAATTATTTAATTTACCCAATTAACCAATTAACCAAGCACCCAATTAACCAATTCAATATGTTCTTATTTAAGAAGAAAAAAGATTCCTTGACACCACCCGTCAAGACCGATCAGAAAAAAGAGAAGTCATTGACCATTAAGAAGGGTGCGCCTTCAGTTTCTTCTGTTCCAGGGATTTCAAAACAAGAGTCAAAAAAGGTAACGCCAATTTCTAAATCAAAAGCAGTTCATCTTGGCTCAAATAAGGATCTTTTTGGAAATCTTTTGCTTCGGCCCATTATAACAGAAAAAGCTACAATTTTAGCAGGAGAAAATAATTGTTACGTTTTTGAGATTGCTTCACGAGCAAATAAAATTTCTATTAAGAAAGCGATTGCGGAAGTCTATAATTTTACTCCTATTAAAATTAATATCGTTAAAATTAAGGGCAAAAGTGTAAGGTATGGTCGTTCACGGGGCAGGACTAAAAATAAAAAAAGAGCTTTAGTTTTTCTTAAAAAGGGTGATCATATAGAATTTGTAAAAAGGGGCTAAACCAATTTTATGTTAAAATTATATAAACCAACAACTCCAGGGAGACGAAAAGCGAGCGTAGTGGACACCAAAGAGTTGTCTAATGTTAGGCCTGCTAGGAAATTACGAGTTATTAAAAAGCGTAAATCTGGTCGTAGTCACGGAAAGATTACTATTAGGCATCAGGGTGGACAAGAAAAGAGATATTATAGGATGATTGATTTTAGGCGCGACAAATTTGACATACCAGCTACAATAAAAACATTAGAGTATGACCCTAATCGTTCTGCGTGGATTGCTTTAGTTTGTTATGCGGACGGAGAAAAGAGATATATTTTAATGCCAGAGGGAATGGAAATTGGTGATGAAATTTTAAATTCTCAAAAGAAAATTGATGCTGATTTAGGAAACAGAATGCTTTTAAAATATATTCCTTTAGGCACCAAAGTTTATAATATAGAATTACAACCTAATCAGGGAGGAAAGATAGCGCGCTCAGCCGGAAATGCGTCTGTTTTAATGGATATCAATGAGGGTTTAGCTCAATTAAAATTACCCTCTAGCGAAAGAAGAATGGTTTCTGAAAATTGTTTGGCTAGTATTGGTTCGGTTAGTAATCCAGAGTGGCGTTTCGTTCGTTGGGGCAAAGCAGGACGCATGAGACATAGAGGCATCAGACCTACGGTTAGAGGAAAAGCAATGGCTCCTGTGGCACATCCACATGGTGGAGGTGAGGGGAATTCTCCGATTGGTTTGAAGCATCCAAAAACTCCATGGGGTAAACCAGCATTAGGAGTTAAAACCAGAAATAAAAAGAAATGGACCAATAAATATATAGTCTTAAGAAGGGTTAAAAAAAGAAAGAAAAAATAAATTAGGAATTAGAAATTAGGAATTAGAAATTATTTATATATTATGTCTAGATCACTTAAAAAGGGACCTTGGGTGGACCCAAAATTATTAAAGAAAATATCAAAATTAAAATCAGGAGACAAGACAATTATAAAAACTTGGTCTCGTAGTTCAACTATTATTCCAGAAATGGTAGGTTTTGTTTTTGGTGTTCATAATGGAAAAATTCATATTCCTGTTTCAATTTCTGAAAATATGATTGGCCATAAGTTGGGTGAGTTCTCTTTGACTAAAAATTTTGTCAAACACGGAGGAAAGATGCAAAAAGCTCTAGAAACGGCTGCTAAGAAAAAATAATAATTATAAAATTTTTTTATGCAAGTGCAAGCTCGAAGTAAGTATTTAAAAATCTCGGCCAAGAAAATGAGATTAGTGGCTGTAACTATTAAAGGAATGGATGTTTCTTATGCTTTAGATTATTTGAAATTCATTCAGCATAAAGCATCACCGTTAGTTTCTAAACTTCTTCATTCAGCCATAGCTAACGCTGAGCATAATTTTAATCTTGATAGTCATAATCTATTTGTAAAAAAAATCTTTGCTGACGAAGGAACAATGCTTAAAAGGTGGCGCGCTAGAGCGTTTGGTAGAGCTACTCCTATACATAAAAAAAGTTCGCATTTAACAATTATTTTAGAAGAAAAAGTTCCTAGCAAGCAACAACATAAATCAAACGACAATAAATTAAAAGAACCTTCTGTTTTAAAGACTGATTTGCATGAAACAAAAATAAAACCTTTAGAAAGTGTACATTCTGGGAAATTAGAGAAAGATGAAATAGAAGAAGAAACTAAAGAGGGCAGAGACAGTCAGGAACAAGATAATAAATATCGCAAAAAACAAAATCTTAAGCGAGTTCAGAATAAATCTAAAGCCATAACACTAAAAAAGATTTTCAGAAGAAAAAGTATTTAAAGGGCTTTGTCTGATAAAATCAAACCCGCAGGGTGAAGATTTTTCAGCAACAAAACCTTTACCCTGTTAAATACTGCTACGCAGTAATTTCGCCAGAGGCGAAATTATTTAACAGGGTACTCAAATTTGAAACGAAATTTCCTTCGTTACTTAGTAACTCGTAAATTTAGACAAATTTAGTATGGGCAGAAAAGTAAATCCAAAAATTTTCCGCATCCCGCTTATTAATCAGTGGGATTCAAAGTGGTTCGCTAGTAAAAATAAATTCCGCCATTTTTTGGAGGAAGATTTACGAATTAGAAAATTTTTAAAGACAAAATTAAAAAATTGCGGAATTTCTAAAATAACTATAGAAAGATTTGCAGGAACATTTAGGGTAATAATTCATACCGCTAAACCTGGTTTGATTATTGGTAGAGGTGGCCTTGATATTGAAAAGCTAAAGAAGGTAATCAAGCTAAATTTTTTAAAAAATAAAGATTTGAATTTAGAAATTAATGTCATAGAAGAAAAATCACCTTTGTTAGCCGCAGAAGTAGTGTTAGAAGGAGCAATTTTGGAGTTAGAAAAAAGGATGCCATATAGACGAGTGTTGAAAAAGGTTATCAAGCAGGTTCAGGACGGAAAAGCTAATGGGGTTAAAATTATAGTCAAGGGACGTTTGGGCGGTGCCGAAATAGCCAGATCAGAAAAAGCGATCTGGGGAAATCTCCCCCTTCATACTCTACGCGCTGACATAGATTATGCTCGTGGAGTGGCAGCCACTACCTATGGTTCTATTGGCGTTAAGGTTTGGATTTATAAAGGAGAGAAGTTTAGTAATTCTGTCTGATATTTTTAAGTCCGCAGGACGCAGAAAATTCAGCTACAGAATTGCTACCCTGTTAAATAATTTCGCCTTTGGCGAAATTGCCACGGAGTGGCATTTAACAGGGTGCTCAAAAATTAATAAATTAATTTTTTCGCATGTTAATGCCCAAAAAGTTAAAACATCGCAAAAGTCATAAAGGACGCGCTAGGGGTAAGAGGATAGCCACTAGAGGTACGAGGGTTAGCTTTGGAGATTTTGGATTAAAAGGATTGGATTTTTCTTGGATTACTTCTAGACAGATTGAGTCAGCTCGTCGCACCATAACTCATTCTCTGGCCAAAACTGGAAAGGTATGGATTAGGATATTCCCACATAAACCAGTGACAGCTAAGGGAGCAGAAGTACCAATGGGCGGTGGTAAGGGAGCAGTTGATCATTATGTGGCGGTAGTTAAACCAGGTACTGTTCTTTTTGAGGTTGCTGGGGTTGAAGAAACAGTTGCTAAAGAAGCTTTTCGTTTAGCTTCGCATAAACTACCCGTAAAAACAAAGTTTGTTTATAGGGTATAGCGACTTTGTCTGATAAAATTGAACCCGCAGGGTGAAAATTTTTCAGCCACAAAGACGCTACCCTGTTAAATAATTTCGCTTACAGCGAAATTGCCGCAGAGCGGCATTTAACAGGGTGCTCAAAAATCTAATAAAATTTAATTCGCTTCGCTCTAAAATTTTAACATTTTTGGCATGAAAATATCTGAATTTAAAGCAAAAACAAAACAAGAATTGCAAAAAATATGTAGATCTGAACAGGAAAAGTTGAGACTATTGCGTTTTGACATTAAACTCAAACAATCTAAAAATGTGAGAGAAATACGAAAAACTAGAAAGCTAATTTCTCAGATGTTAACAATTTTGAACACAAAAAAATGATCAATGATTAATGATCAATAATTAATAATTAATATATGGCTAATAAAAAATTTCAAGGCACAGTAGTCAGTAATAAAATGGATAAAACTATTGTAGTTGAAGTAAGTAGAGTAAAAATACATCCCTTGTATAAAAAAAGATATACGGTTAGTAAAAGATATAAAGTGCACGACCCCAAACAAGAGGCCAAAATTGAAGATAGGGTTATTTTTGAAGAATGTCGGCCCTTATCTAAAGATAAACGCTGGAGACTAACAAGCGTAAAGCATTAGTTATTTGTATGATTCAATCAGAAACCAGATTAAAAATTATAGATAATACCGGAGCCAAAGAAGTAATGTGTATTACTGTTTTAAGAGGATATAAGAGGCGTTACGCTGGTTTAGGTGATGTTATTGTAGCTACTATTAAAAAGGCAGCTCCTCATACTATGGTCAAGAAAGGTGAGATTGTGCGCGTAGTAATTGTTAGGACTAAAAAAGAAACTCGTCGACCAGACGGCACTTATATTAGATTTGATGATAATGCGGGGGTTATTATTGACCCTAAAAATAAAGAGCCAAAGGGTACTAGAATTTTTAGTGTAGTTGCTCGTGAATTACGGCAAAAAGGTTTTATGAAAATTATATCTTTAGCTCCTGAAGTTTTATAGAAATTTTATGAAAATTAAGAAAAATGATATTGTTCAAATAGTTCAAGGCAAAGACGCTGGAAAAAAGGGAAAAGTCTTAAGAGCTATGCCAAAAATTAATAAAATCGTTGTTGAGGGTCTAAATTTGGCCATT
>Ga0265592_1000256_pt1 | contig 30176 bp, 17 predicted proteins | sample saktaG_7_FD_190141 | JGI IMG/M metagenome (GOLD analysis project Ga0265592, IMG submission 190141) | Saline water microbial communities from Sakinaw Lake, British Columbia, Canada - sak_2010_1_5_120m | ecosystem: Environmental > Aquatic > Non-marine Saline and Alkaline > Saline ... | reverse complement strand
TTCAAAAACTTGACGCGGAAAGGTTTGATCTGCGTGTTCAGCTAGACGATTTTCCCGAAAAATTAAGAGATATGGACGAAGTGTTAAAAACTAAAAAAAGCAAAGCGGAAACTATAAATGATGAATTGAAAAGAATCCAAGTTCTGAAAAATGAAAAAGAAATGGAAATGAGCATAAAAGAGGAAAAAATCAATAAGCATCAAACGGAACTTTATCAGATAAAAAGTAACAAAGAATATACAGCGCTCGAACGGGAAATTAAAAGTATTAAAGCTGATATCTCTCTGCTGGAAGAAGATATCATAAATTATTTAGACAAAATTGAAGAAGCTCGTATTCAAGGTGAAAGGAAAAAGAAAGATTTTGAAACCGAACAAGAAAAAATAGAACGGGAAAAGACTGATATCTCCGCCGAGGAAAAAAAACTTTCAGATCGGTTATCCAAACTTGACGAGGAAAGATCAAGGTTGGTAGAAAAAATCGCGCCCTCCATAGTTGAAGTATATGAAAGAATATTAAAAAACAGAGGAAGAATCGCTCTCGCGAAAGTTAACGGTAATTTTTGCGGCGCGTGTAATATGCAGCTTCGCCCTCAGATCGTGAATGACGCGAAACTGCAGAAAAATATTGTTTCCTGTGAAAATTGCGGTAGAATGCTTTATGCGGACGATTGAGACACTAAACACACTTACGATATTTACTGACGGCGGCGCCAGGGGGAATCCGGGACCGGCAGGCATCGGAGTTGTTATCTTTGATGATAAAGGCATAAGAATAGGTGAAATCGCGAAGTATATAGGACCGGCTACAAACAATATCGCCGAATATCTGGCGGTTGTATACGGATTACAGGAAGCGGTATATCTCGGAGCCGATAAAGTGGTACTGAATGTTGATAGCCAGCTGGTTGCCAGACAGCTTAAGGGCGAGTATAAGGTAAAAGACCAGAATCTTAGGAAATTTTTTGATCTTGCAGTTTCTTTATCTCAACGATTTGATAGTATGGAAATAAGGGAAATTCCGCGGGAGAGAAATAAAGAAGCGGATAACCTGGTAAATAAAGCACTTGATCGTCATTTGATTTAACTCTAAATGAAAGTTTATTGAAGCAATTCGGGTGATTGCTTTTTGCCGCTTGCGGCAAAAAGAGGAAAGTCCGGGCTCCGAATAGCGGCGTAGCGGGTAATACCCGTCCGTTGAAAGATGAGGATTAGAGCCACAGAGACGAGTCTTTCCTTAGGGAAAGGGTGAAACGAGGCAATCTCTACGCGGAGCAAGGTCAAATAGGGGAGGAATCAGAAAAATCCATTACATCGGATGGACTGATGCGAAACGGCTAGTTTCGCCAAACTTCCGGGTAGACCGCAATAGCCATCCAGCAATGTATGGCATAGATGGATAATCACCGGACAAATTTTTGTCTACAGAATCCGGCTTATAGATTTGCTTCAATAAACTGACAAAATTCTTAAAAAGTTTCGTATTGGTGGTTTTTTTGCCCATGAAACAAATCTTGTCCGTAAAAGATCTGAGTTACATCTATAAAATCGGAACTGAAGATGTAAAAGCTCTGGATGGGTTGGATCTTGAAATATACCAGGGAGAAATTTTTGGATTTATCGGACCCAACGGTGCCGGAAAAACTACTACGATCAAGCTTATATTAGGTCTCTTGCCTCTCCAAAGCGGAAAACTCGAAATATTAAGCGGTTCCGCGTCAATTCCGAAAACACGACAAAAAATCGGGTATATGCCGGAAAACGCGGTTTATTCCGGATATTTAACCGCGCGGGAACTTTTGTATATGTACGGAAGAATCTTTAACATAGACAAGGGTATCCTTAAACACAGAATTTCTGAGCTGCTCGAGCTTGTAGGCATGGAAAAAGAGGCGGATAGACTTATCGGAACGTTTTCAAAAGGAATGATGCAAAAAGTCAGTTTCGCTCAGAGCCTGATCAACGAACCTTCAGTTTTAATTCTTGATGAACCTACCTCAGGGTTGGACCCGGTTTTACGTAAAAAAATGAGGGAAATTATTAAAGCCTTGAGGAATGAGGGCAAGACTATTTTTTTCTCTTCACATGAACTTTCAGAAGTGGAACTCCTTTGCGACAGGATTGGAATTTTAAACAAAGGACGTTTATCCGTGATCGGTCCGACAAAAAATTTTATAGGAAAAAAAGAAGAAGGGCAATCTCTAGAAAACTATTTCGTTAATTTAATAGAGAAAAAATAATGAGCGCCATACTGCCGATTACCATCGTGTCAATAAAAGAATTTATACGCAGAAAAGATTTTTATGTTTTTCTGATATTACTCATTGTTCTGCTCGGAGTTTCGTGTATACAAAGTTTTTTTCAGATAGAGGGAATATCCCGTTATATACGGGATGTGGGGTATTCTTTGGTTATATTATTTTCGTTTCTTGTCGCGGTCACTTTTAGCGCCCGGCAATTGCCGCGGGAAATTGAAAGCCATACTATTTATCCGCTTTTGGCAAAACCGATAAGCCGGAGGACGGTAATTTTATGTAAATTTTGCGCTAGCGCGGTTGTCTCCACTATTTCATTCCTGTTATTATTTTTAACTTTTATGTTTTTTGATATTTTGAAAGCGGGGGGAATGGATCCCGTATTGTTTTTACAGTCGGTAGTTTTTGGAGCGCTTTTTCTTTGCATGATATGTGCTGTTGTCATATTTTTCTCTACTTTTATGACATTTTCGGCAAATGTAACGATATCGATCTTGATATATTTGATCATAACGGGATTCTCGGATTCTTTACGGGATTTTGCTCTTTATTCCAAAGGGTTCATTTCTTATTGTTCTCAAGTTGTATATTATTTGATACCGCATTTTGATTTTTTTAATTTGCGCGTTAGAATTACTCATGAATGGAACGCGCTTCCTTTTTGGGTTGTGGCGGCGGTGTTTGTCTATACTCTTATATACTGTTCTTTTTTGATATATCTGGCCGGCAGTATTTTTGGGAGAAAAAAACTTTGACAGTAAAGAATTCTTTAATCACGTTCGGAAGTATTATACTAACACTTATTTTCGCGCCGATGATCGATACGTTTAATCACGCGCAAGCTTTTCCTGATAATATTTACACTGTTCCGCTTGTTTTCAGATTTTTGGGTGAAGCGCGTTCAATGGTTTCAACTTGGGTCTTCCTGCAAGCGGATGTTTATTTTCACGGCGGAGTTACTCATTGTACCGGCTGTGATGGAGGCGACTCTTCTATTCGGAACAACAGGGAAACGCCTTATATCACGCCGCTTAATATTCTACCGCGTCTTTCAGAGAGAATCTCTGTAGCAAGCCATATTCATCTTAAGGGCGAACAGCTGAAAGAGATCATTCCGTGGCTCTATTTTGCCGCGAAAATTGATCCGCAAAATACAGAGGCGTACACTCTTACCGCTTTTTATCTCGCTGATATGCTGGGTAAAAAAGAAGACGCGCTTAATTTTTTGAGGGAAGGGCTTAAAAACAATATTGATTCGTGGGAAATTAACGCTGAAATCGGACGTATTTATTTTCAATATTTTAAGGACTATAAGAAAGCCGTCTGTTTTTTATCGCGAGGGGCTTCGTTACAAAATGAAAAACAGCATGATAAATTTCAGGAAAGGTATGTTCTTACTTTTCTCGCGGCTTCCTACGATGCCATGGGGGAAAACGGGGAGGCTGTTAAAATTTACAACCGCCTGGTCAAACTCTTTCCTGACGAAAAAGCCTACGGATTAAAGATTAACCAAATCAAACCTCAATGACGCGGCCGAAAGCGGATTATGCTTGACAGTGATAGCCTGTAATGTTAATATGTGAACAATTGTTCATATATAACGTGTATTGGAGGTTCTTATGAAAAGAACGGATATCATAAAAAAGATCGAAAAAGAAGTGAAAGAGCAAACAATCATAGATAAATTGTCGAGAACGTTTAATATACTTGGGGATCCAACAAGAGCCAAGATTATTTTTGCTTTGTCAAAAGCGGAGTTGTGTGTGGCTGAACTTTCACTGATTTTAAACGTAAGTCATTCCGCCATATCGCATCAGATGCGTTCGCTTAAAGATCTCGATCTTGTCGGATGCCGGAAAGACGGCAGAAAATCGTATTATTCGTTAAGAGACGAACATATTGAAAATCTCTTTGAAGAGGGATTACGACATGTTTTGGAAAAGGTGTAGGTATACGGATGCGCAAATGCGTCCGCCCCTTGCAAAGATGGCGATTAAAATAAAAAAACACCAACCTCGTAGGTTGGTGGTAACGAATTGGTTTTCGTAGAGGCGGGTTTCAAACCCGCCCCTACGAAGTATGGGGTGCGAGATGGATTGTAAGATAGGTCGTTTAATACCGTACAGGCGCTCCCGTGTGTAGTTCTTATGCCTAAGCGGGAGAACTGGAAATAGGAGAAATAATGGAAGAAATCAGCTTAACTAAGTTAAAATCTAAAAAAAGCGCGATTGTTAGATCTATTGAGGGAGGTAGAGGGATCCAGCGGCGCTTAGAGGCTTTAGGTATCAGAAAAGGCAAAAAAATCACTAAGATCAGTTCTCATTTTTGGAAGGGTCCGGTAACCGTGCTTGCGGGAAAAACCAAAATCGCGATTGGTTACGGCATGGCTCATAAAATTAGAGTCAGAGAAGAATAATATGGCGAAACAAAATCAAAAAATACTTCTAATGGGAAATCCAAATGTGGGAAAAAGCGCCATATTTTCCAGATTGACGGGAGCAAAAGTTACCATTTCTAATTATCCCGGAACGACAGTCGGCTTTAGTCAGGGATATATGAAATTGGGAAATGACAATAATGTAATTGTTATAGATGTTCCGGGTGTATATAATTTGGATCCGTTATCCAAGGCCGACGAAGTTGCGGTACAAATGCAGGAAAAAGGCGACATTATCATCAATGTTGTTGATGCAACAAATTTGGAAAGAAATCTTTTTCTCTCGCTTGAATTACGCGAAAAAAATATTCCCATGATCATGGCGCTCAATATGTGGGATGAAACACGGCACAAAGGAATTGAAATAGATGTGCCCACTCTTCAGAAAGAATTGGGCGGTTTGGTAGTTCCGGTTTGCGGACTTACGGGATTCGGAATAAAAGAATTAGTGGAAAAATTATTATTGGTCAAAAAACGGCACTTTACGCCGTTAACCAGAGAGCAAAAATGGGAAAAAATCGGCCGCATCATTAGTCTCACACAAAAGCTTCATCACCATCATCATACACTTTTAGAAAGATTTGAGGATATCAGCACACGGCCGGCTACCGGCATTCCAATTGCCGTTTTAGTTGTATACGCCTCTTTCAGTATGATACGTTTAGTAGGAGAAAGCCTTATTCGCTATGTGTCAGAGCCCCTATTTAACAGGGGATGGATGCCAATCATAGAAAAAATCAGCTTCTTCTTAGGACAAAAAGGTGTTTTACACAATATACTAATAGGCAGACTTGTAAACGGGGAAATTGATTACGAAAAATCGTTTGGTCTTTTAACAACCGGACTTTTTGTGCCGCTCGCGGAAGTTTTGCCTTACATCTTGAGTTTTTACTTAGTATTGGGCATATTAGAGGATTTGGGGTATTTGCCGCGACTCGCGACTCAGGTTGACAATCTTATGCACAAGCTGGGTCTTCATGGTTACGCGATCGTACCTATGATTCTGGGATTAGGATGTAATGTTCCGGGCGCGATGGCCCTCCGTCTTCTTGAAACTCGGAGGGAAAAATTTATTGCCGCGACGCTTATGGCTGTCGCGATTCCGTGTATGGCTCAAATCGCTATGATCACGGGACTCGTGGGGAAGAGGGGCGGCGGGTTTGTCGCGTTAATTTTCGGCATTCTTTTATTATTGCTCATAGTAAAAGGAGTGCTGATGAATAAGATAATAAAAGGGAAAAGTCCGGAGGTTTTGTGGGAAATTCCGCCTTACAGATTACCTCAACCCTTAGCGATCGCGAAAAAACTTTGGATGAGAGTTTCTGAATTTACCCGCGAGGCCGTACCTTATGTGTTATTAGGTGTGCTGATCATCAACGTCTTGACCGCGATTAAGGTTTTTGATCTTTTGGGATGGCTTTTTTCTCCTGTTATACATAATCTTTGGGGATTGCCTGAGGGAACAATGCCGGCAATGCTGATGGGATTTCTGCGTAAGGATATTGCTATTGGAATGTTGGCGCCGCTTGACCTTACAACAAAACAGCTTGTCATAGCGTGTACGGTTTTGGCGATCTATTTTCCGTGTATGGCGACTTTTATTGTTATGCTTCGTGAATTGGGTTTAAAAGATATGCTGAAATCAGCACTTTTAATGATAGGCACCGCGACTGTAGTCGGAACATTGATGAATATTTTTCTCTAAAAGCACGGTTCAAAAATATAAAAAATGAACCAGGATGAATTATGAGAGAAATTGATCTAAAAAAAATGGAAGATATCTGGCGCAAAACTTTCACACGAAAAGATTTTATTAAAAAGTGTATCGCGGCCGGAGTGGTGATTGGGTCAAGCACATATTACTTTGACCTTATGTCTAAACACAAAGCTTTCGCTTCTATCGGAGAAAAGCGCGGTATGCGCGAAGCAATGTTCTACGAAAAGATAGGGGAAGAAGCCGTAAGATGTCTTTTATGCCCTAATCAATGTACACTTTCAAATGGACAGCGCGGTTTTTGCCGCGTAAGGGAACCGGCGGGCGGAAAACTTTACACCTTAGTGTATGAGCTTGTCTGTTCTTTACATGTCGACCCCATTGAGAAGAAACCGTTATTTCATGTGCTTCCCGGGAGTAAGGCTTTTTCAATAGCGACAGCGGGATGTAATTCCAGGTGTAAGTTTTGTCAAAATTGGACCATTTCTCAAAGATCTCCGGAAGAAACTGATAACCGTATTTTATCCGCGGGCAATCTTATTTCAAGCGCGCGAAATAATGGTTGTAAATCGATCGCGTATACATATACCGAACCCATTGTTTTTTATGAATATGTGATGAATGCCGGCGCGGCCGCGAAAATGAACGGTATTTTAAATATAATAGTAACCGGAGGCAAAATTAATCCGAAACCGCTAAAACAGTTATGTACTGTTACGGATGCGGCAAATGTGGATTTAAAAGCTTTTGATGAAAAGTATCTGAAAGAAGTCTGCGCGCAAGATCTTGGAAATATTCTTCAAACTCTCAAAATTTTGAAACAAAACGGCGTATGGGTTGAAATCACAAATTTAATAGTGCCCACTCTAAATGACAATATGGACACCATTCGTAAAATGGCGCGATGGATCAAGTCAGAGCTTGGAGCGGATGTTCCGCTTCATTTCTCACGATTTTGGCCTCAATATAAGCTTAGATCGCTTTATCCCACGCCGATAGAAACTTTGAAAGAGGCAAGAACACTTGCCATGGAAGAAGGCTTGCAGTACGTATATATAGGAAACGTTCCGGATTCGAGCGCTGAGAGCACGATATGCCCGCGGTGTAAAAATATCGTGATAAAAAGGATCGGATACCGAGTTAAGGAAATAAATATTTCAGACAAAGGGATCTGTAAGTTTTGTGGAAACAATATCCCCGGCATTTGGGGATAAAGTGTAAAAATGAGAGAAAAACTAATCCCCCCTTATTTGTTTCAAAAAATTCAGATAGAACACTGTCCTGTGTGAAGCGACTTTTTTTTAACGATTCTGCCGTATATGACCAAAATAAAAAAAAATAAAAAAAGTTGCAAGTATTTGCCGACTTTTTTTGTCTTTATTTATAGAGGGTAAAACTGTTTACCCATAAATTTTGACTAAAAAAGGAGGAATCATGACAGAACAGGAATTTTGGTGCTTTTTGAAGGAAAAAAGAAATTCGGAAAAAATGCCTCAAATTTCAGCGTATCGAGACGTTTCCGATCCGGAAATGCAGGCAATCGGAAAATATTTTGAAGCACATACACTCCTTCCGAAAAATTATGACAAACTTTCTTTAGGAAAGCTGGTTGAAATGAGCCAATTATTATTTGTAAAAAACGTTAACTTAATGACAAAAGAAGCGATTTTAATAATACTGGCACATCAAAAATCAAAAGAAATTTTAGAAATTCTTAAAGCATATAACAAGGAGGTAGATAAAGGCCTGGAAATGTTCAGCGATTTCGCTCTAAGTGAGTGTGAAACTTGGAATAGTGATATGCAAATAGAGATATGACAGTAAAGTATGAAAAAACATCTTCGATAGGGGAGAGTAATAACCTCACGTAAGAAAAAAGCTTACGTGAGGTTATTTTAGGTATATTTTCGCAAAAAGCTTTTTATGCGGTCATATCTTAAGCCCATAGTTGGCGTATAAGAGGACTTTTTTTACATTTCTTGTGTAAGTTTTTAAAAAAAAGTCATGAAGTTTATCATTGTCAGAGACATAATCGTTATGAGTATATACCAATAAACATTTTAATGCAGGTCATAAATACTCTTTTCTTTTGTAAAGATATAAAATCGGGCAAGTGGACCATAATAGTAACTCAAGAATAGTGTACCAATATAAAAATAGTTCAATCCACCTTGCGTAGTTGACATAAGATACATTATCGGCACTTAAAGGGACATGGAAATTTTATGTATTCTTTTCTCTTAACTCTTTTGATTAAGCTCTGTTATGAGATTTTTAATTTTCAGCCTGTGTTCTTTTATCGGCGGGTGCTTCCCTTGAAACCATCGTTGTATTGTGCGTCGGTCTACTTTTAATGCAGTGGCCATACCCAATTTTGAAAACCGTCCTGTTTTATAAAATTCATGTAATTTCTTTAGTTCATTCACTTCCTTATTCATAATTATGCCCCGCCTTGCTTCATACCTTGCCTATATTTGTCCCTTCATCGGTAATAATTAATCCCAGGATATAGGCCATCTCGGTAGACCATTTTTCAAAAAACATTTCATTTATGTCGTAATAATCTTGAGGAACCTTACCTTTTTTTTGTGCCTCTAATCTTGCTTCGGATCTGCTGCGCCGAATTAACCGTTTATCCCGGCAATATTTCCAGACTGCTGACCTGGTTACACCATATAAGCGACCGATATCCTCAAGAGACATTTTTTGTTTTAAATATAATCGTCGAAGTTCACCTTCTGATAATGCAATGCGCAAGTTTTTAGTCATTATAAACACAAGATATCATAACATAGGGCACATATCAATGTTGATTTAAGACTGTCTAATTTTGATAAAGTTCCCCCGGTCGGGTGAAAATTTTACTTGAGAATTTATTCGCAACGTTGCGGATTCACAAAGACGGATTAAATACCGCTTAACAACTCATATCCTCTCATAATTCCGTCACAAAGCATCTGTGCCAGCAGTTTATAGTTGCCCAGATCCCCTTTCGAAAGTGCCAAATAATAGCTATATTGGTCTTCTATGCGAATTATCGCGGGAGGATATCCTTGAGCCAAAAGCTGAGCATTCATTATGAGGCGCCCTACGCGGCCATTTCCGTCAAAAAACGGGTGTATTGCCTCAAATTCATAGTGGTTCTCGGCAATCTTCCTTATGGGGCTTTTTCCGTAATTATTCATATTTCGGACAAAAGTTTTCATCTTTATCGGAACCATTTGCGCCGACGGTAATTTTACTTCCGTGTTGGTCAAATTGACATAGCCGGTTCTGTATTTTCCGGGGAGTTTATTATTGAAGTTGTACAGCACAATATTGTGCAAGTCCAGAATAAATTTCTCTGTGATCTCGAAACCCGGCCGCACGGTTTCGAGCATAAACTTAAGCGCGTTTCGATGATTTACAGCCTCTAAAACTTCAAAAAACTGTTTCCCTCGCACTTCTCCGTCCTCAAACGCCCTGCTTGTATCCTTCCGAGTCATACGGCTTCCCTCGATCGCGTTTGAATTATACGTCATTTCAAGAAAAAAAGCGTCCATAACTCTTTTATTTATGCGTAGTTCCGCAATCGGGTCGGGCATTTTCGTTAAAAAGCTCTCCAAGTAAGGTACCCTATCGATATGTTCCTTAAAAACCTCGTCAAGATGCCGAGATTGCGCAGGGTGAGGCTTTATTCCCTTGGTCCTCCACCTATGTACCGTATTATACGCAACCTCAAGAGCAGCCGCTATTTCCGTCTGCGTAAGCCCCGCCTCAGAGATCAAAAGCTCCAATTTACCCCTGTCGTCCAATATAGCGTTTTTCACAACAATCCTCCTCTATAGTATGACATATGTGATATCAAATACATATAAAGTATAGCATAAATGTTATATCGCGTCAAATGGTATTTTTTCGGATAGTGGGAATGACATACAGGGAGAGAATGACATATTATGAATATTCAGGATAAATTTTTGTTAGAAAATCCGCGGGATTCGATTTGTTCCAATTACTTCCGACGTTCCATTCTTACTGACGAGATCTCATTATTAATCTCATCAAGCCCCATTTTCGCTTTGTCCTTGTTATCAGAATCATTTCTTTTTGCATTAATAGTTTTTTGTGTATTTAATGTTTTCTTAATAAACTTTTTCTCAATTCCAAATTCTTTAATTAACAAACTATCCATATATTTTAACCCCATTCTTTTTTGCTAATTTTATAAACTCTGTAGGTTTGGAAAAGTCTACCAAATCTACGTCTTTTGGTAAATATCTTAGCAATTCACCGTAAAATTTGAAAAATTTACCGGCCTTAATTCCTTTTACGCCTAAATCAATATCTTGCGCGTCTTTTTTATACACGGAAGATCCAAATAAATACACTTCCTTCGCGCCATATTTCTTTGCATGCTTAATAATAATCTGTCTTATCTTTTGAGTAACCATTTTTGTCTCCTTTAATCCTTTATTCCCCCAGCTAAAAAGAGAATACCTTTGATCTTTATTGAAGTCAAGTTAAGACAGTGCCAAAAATGAATATTTGAGCAAAATCAAGAATATCGCGCTAAAAAGCGTTCGGCATATTGGAACGCATTTAAAACAAGCTCGTAATCCTTTTCATTAAAAAGAAACGGTCTCACTTGATTAGCCAAAAATTTGTTCTCTCTCTCCGGCAAATTCTTTAACCGGGTTAAAATAACCTCACTCAAACTTCCGTTTATTTTGTTTTGCACAAGTGTATTTTTATTAACAGGAAAGCCCTTCTTTAACATAAAAAGAGTGTCATAAATATCTCTTCCTCTCGTTCGCTTCTTAAGGGCGCAGATTTTCTCCGCGAATAAACAGTCCTTTGCCAACAAAACGAGAGAAAAATTATATCCATATAAACTTATTACACCAGTCTCGAATTGTATATTCCAAGAAGGTTTGTAAACCTCGATTTTTATCATTAAATCTTGTCCTCTGTCATCTGTGATATTGTAAAGCTTTGAGATTCCTTTGAAATATAATTCGGCAACATATAATTTATCACGTTTTTCGGATACAAGTTCAGAAGAAAACCCCTCTTTTTGCAGTTTTAAACATACATCATTTAAGATCATTTTAAACCCTTTAAACGATATACCAAGAGTATCAAAGTCCAAATCTTCCGAAAAACGCGGCATATTATACATAAAGCGCATGGCGGTTCCGCCCGTAAAAAACAGGGACTTTCCAAGTTTATGACTATAAATACCGTTTAAAACTATAATTTGCAGATACTCGCGTAAAATGCCTCGTTTTTTCTGGAGCGGCATTCCATTGTTTTTTGCTTCTTCTAAAAGGTATTCCAAATTCAACATTTCACATACTCCTTACATTCTTCTACTTTTCGAATAGTTTTTGAATTATACAATTTCGCGTACAAGGACGCTTTTTTCCAGTTTATCTTTTTCAAAATCCTTTTGTTTAAACGTTCCGAGTCAAAGTCTAATAAAAAATTCATTCGTAGCCGATAATAGAAGAAATCAACCAAGGCCTTTTCTTTATCCGCGATAAATATTTTAAACCCGTCATACATCATTAATCTATACCCGACAAAAGCTTTTTCCTTACATGTATGATACAAAAAAACGCCATATTTATTCTTGAATGTTCTCGTACCCCGTGAAGTTACAGAAGTTACAGCCGCGGCAATCTCAGGCTTAATACTGTACATTGACAGAGCCGTTTCTAACGAAATATATGACGGACTGTATAATTTTTTCGCAAGGTAAACATCCGGAATCGTAATGCCAGTTCCTTCTTCAATAAATTCATATAAATTTTTTCGTAGACGCGCGCAATATCCTTTTGATGTCCACCTTGTAAGATTGTTTTTTATTGTTTTCTCATTTTCGGTTGGAAATAAATTTCTTGCATCCTGTAAGGTAAAAAGACACAATTTATTCCTTCTTAATTTGGCACTGAAGCTGTTAAAATCCATTTCATTACATCCTTATTTATGGTGACTTTCTAAAACAAAGCTTACTACATAAAACTTATTTTGTCAAGGCCTTGGATGAAATTCCCCTACTTAAATCTAAAGTGTACGCAACAGAAGATAACGGTACATTTGAAGCAACATAATACGCAGGAAAAGGGCGGACACATGGGTCCGCCCCTACGAAAGAGGCGACGCGTGTAAGGCGGATCGTTTATACCATAGGAGCGCACGCGTGTGTCGAACCTTATCCCAAATTAAGTGTATTCAGTGAAATAGCTGTACGATGTCTAATGCGAGGAAATAGCGTTTTTAACGTTTATTCTGCTGGCGCTGTTGGCGGAGCATTCGATCGGTTCTATTCTGGTTTTCGATTTGCCTTAAATTTCTAAGCTGTCTCTGAGTGCGCTCAACGTTTTTCCATGAAACGTGACTATTGACTATTCTTAACACTCCGAAAAGTGTGTCTCGATCTTGTGTGTCCAATGGTTTCCCGTTATATTCGTAGGTTACAGACCCCTCAGCGCCCGTTATAGCCTTTAATCCCGGGACGAGAGCAACGATATCAGGATGATATTCTGACATGGTCTTTATCCGCGTCAAAATTTCTTCTTTTGTAAGCTCAATCGCCTCTTCGGTTGGTTCTTCTCCCTCCGCGCCGGAAATAGTTTCCTCGCGAGAGATGTCTTCCGTTACCGCGGCAGACGAACTATTTTCCGTCGAAAATCCAAAGTTATCCCCTACCCCGGACAATGTACACAAACAAAAAGCAGTAATGAAGACAAAAAATCTTATCATATCTACACCTCTTTAAAGTTTCCTCAATTTCCTTTTCAAAAACCCAAGAACCACCTCCGAGGTGGTTCTTGAATGCTATGCAGTAAATATGCCCGTGAAATGCACAAAAATCAAGCATAATTAGGGACTTTTTTACACAAAAATCAATGATAGATATAAGGGCGCACACGCGGGTGCGCCCCTACGGTGTTAAATGATCCTGTGATTTTTCGGATTAATACGCGGACAGGCACGGGCGAACCTGTCTCTACACAATTACTGTATCTGACGGGCACAAAATATTGTGCCCCTACGTATTTTACCAATAAATTCTGTCGGTTATCGGTTATTTTGCTCTGCCGCCTTCGTAGGGGCGGACCCGTGTGTCCGCCCTTTTATACTGACGACCAACGACTATTACACCGACCGGGCGGTCAAGATTATAGCGCTTATCTCGTCGGTGATTTCATCGTTAATGTTTAAACGTGTTATCGCCCTCAGGACAATATCCGTAATGAGTCTAATCTTAGTCAAAATGTTTTCCGAACAATCTACCGCGATGATGTTCGCGCGTTTCTCTTGGGATAAAGACCTTTTTACGATCCCCATCAACGCCATTGCCGGGAGCATATTTTGGATGTGTTCGGTTTCGGGGTCTTTTGGATCCATAATATTTTTGCCGGTTATAACAAAATTGGCTTTTTCGATTCCGGTTGATTCAATGTGTTTCATATAATCCCCCGACCTGGATTCGGTTGTAACAACCGATATTGACGCGAGAGGAAAGTCATCAATTTTAAGTTTCGCTATCAGAAAATCTCGAGCCTGATCAATAACAGGCGTTTCGCCGGAAATAGACGTTAAACAAAAAATACTTTCATCAACCGTTTTTTGAAAACGATTTTTCGGATCAATTAAGCACGCGTATACATTTTCATCAGCCTTGCTCATTCGTTTTATCGCGGGAAGCATTTTGGCGCATACATCATCGGAAACGTCCCTTAAGTCATACACAACCGCCTGCTTTTCCGGAATAAGACTGTTAGCCTTTAATATCGGCAGACTTTTAATAAGTTCATCCTCCACGCTCCCCTCCATAGCAATATTTTCCTGTTTCCTAAGCGCCGCCGGAGTAAGGTTTCTTGAAAGAATCGCATCAATACGATTGTCAATTTTCGCCTCCGGCGAAAGAACATTTTTAAGTGTTATTAACGTAGCCTCAAGCTTTTCCATATTCATTTGACGTACGGCAACCGAATCTAATCCCGCTTCATATGGATATTGCTGAATAAATGATGCCTTTCTTACGTATTTTACAATGTCATCAATATTCTTCTCCAAATCCTGCGGTGACATATCAATTAGGAATTGTGAGATTCCTGCTTCCGCAGAAATGACAGTGGATGTAGCAGTGGCGTAATGGATAAACTCTATATCCGGATATTCTGCGGATAGTTTTTCTATTAGTTTTTCGTCAATCCCGGCAATGTGGACTATTGCCTGAGTCAGTTTTTCCGGCGTTTCGATTTCACCGTAAGGGATCGTTATTTTGCCGGTTGTCATGTTTGTCAGAAACGCGAACAGGTTTATGGAGGCGTGGATTAGGTAGGCGGTTGCTATAGCGAAAACTGCGTACCATACGAAATTCAGATGTACCGCCAGAGGAAGGATCATGATATTTAATCCTGTTATTATTGCCGCTGTTTGTTCTCCCGTTTCGTGATGGTATGTGAAAACCGCGCCAGCGAGCATGACTGCCGCTATGATCATGAATCCCTGCGGCAGAAGTCCTAAACCCCCTACTCTACTGAGTAGAACCGCACATATTCTACCGGCAAGAATCGCGATTATGGCGGGAGCGGCCGCGTATTTCGCGCTTTCTCCGGCCGGAGAAATTAGTACGGGACGCGCGCCGAAGGTTACAGCTTGGCGGAGTTTTTCAAAAAGAGTGTCTTTTATTGTTACCTTGAGTTCATAACGGGCGTTTTCTGTAACTATCGCTCGTGGCGATTCACGGTGCATCGCGGAAAACACGTGCCAAGCGGCAGTTCGGTCGCCTTCTATCATATATACGTGTACAAGCAACCGTTGGGCGTTTTGTCGGTACGCTCCTTCCAACGATTTGACCAAAAATGGTATAGCGCTATTCTGCTTTTTTTCGGATAGAAGGGTTAATGCCATAGCATAATCAAGTTCTTGGGTTCTGTCTGTGTCAACGTCAGACGGGATTTTGGTGTAAAGGCTTTCTAACGTGCCGTGTAATGATTTGAAAAATGTTTGTCTTGCTTTTTTATCTCTCAAATTGGGAAGAAAGGTTAGATCTTTTTGATACAAGGATTTTTCAACATAGTTTATATAACTTTCTGAAAACACGCGGTTAAGATGAGGAAGAAAGGAGTTTATAAAGAGGAGATCCTTCTCTTCTTTGTCTCTGGCAAGTATCGCGGCGAGAGCCGCGGCATACGCGCCGTCACTTAGAAAAACAAGATCTATCAGATCTTTTGCTATCGACTCATGTTGCGTTTCTTGAGCGACTTCAGTCAACTTTTTCTTTAAATCGGTGTCTTCAATCAGATCCTTTTTGAGTGTTTTATCTTTTTTCGCCGAGCTGTCGGCCAAAGCTTCATTTCGCGTTATTGAGCTAAGCAGGGACTTAAGACAAAGTCCAATAACATTTTCGGTATCTTTGTTATGAGGAAGCGTTTTTATGATAAACAAAGCCAGAGTGTATATCTCCCTATTTTCTTTTTTCTCTTGCCGGAATACAAAGATTTTCGTTAACGCGTTTTGTAATCTATCCGAGGTGATCTCAAGATCTTTAAGTTCCTCAGAACTGAGACTTTTTATATATTCCGTCAAGTCGTCAAATTTAATAGAAAGTAAGATATCCCTGTCTTCGCGCATCTTTTTAAGGCGCTTCTCCTTTTCCCTCGGTGTCCCACCTTTTTCATTTTCTTTACGTGTTTTAATGCTACATTCTTTCAAATAGCAGGATACAAGCCCCAGATTCGCGTCAACTTTTTCGTCAGGGTTTTTATTTGGGTCTTTCAGCACATCTTCGTATTCTTGTTCAAGGGATTTGACGGATGAAATCTTGTCCTTTAACAATTGCAAAGCTTGTTCCGAGGATAAAACGTTTTTGTTCTCAGGCGCAAGCGTTCGTGCCTTTTTATATAAAAGTTCAGCTTTCGTAAATTCACGGTTTTTCGCGGCTTGTCTTCCTGATGTTAGTAGAAAATTTGCCGCGGGTAAACCAATTAGCGCATTTCGGCTTTCTTCCGAGACCTTTACTCTTTTTTTCAAGCGAGCCGCTGTTGTGTTTAGAAGCTTGTTAACCTGTTTTCTTCTTTCTTCAAGCTCTTTTTTCTTTTTCTCGTTTAGGTCAGTTATATTTTTTGCGGCATTTTCACGTTCGGTTTTCATATAGGCTCTCTCAAGAACATCTTTTTCTTTTTTGCTTAAGAGCCTTTCTTTCTTGTCTTCAAGCGCCTGAATCCGGCGGTTGATCTTTTCTTTTTGCTCTTTGTTTGCCCAAACAACGTAATTTTCTAAGCCATCTATTTCACCGTCTATTCGCGTCCGTTCCTCTTGAAATTTTGCCAGTTGTTCTTTGGCGTCAGCTTGGCGCAGGATTGAACGCTGTATTTTTGTAACAAGCTCCTTAATATCTTCAAGTTTGGTGTTTATCATATCTTTAGTGGTCTCATCAAGTTTTGTATTGATGAGCGCCTCTTTCAGAACGTTTTCAGCATCCATAAAACGACCTTCACTGAAATACGCGTCCGCGAGAGCGATTTTTCGCGCCGGCGTTGGATCAAGCAGGAGAGCCGTGTTCAAATCCCTGATATTGTCTTCCGCTTTGAGCTGTGCCTCTCCTCTTTCGGCAAACAACTCCGCCATTTTCGGCGATTTTTTATTACGTACAGCAGGATCGAGTGCCGCCGCCATTTCGTGCTGTGCAATCGCTTCCTCCTCATTTTTCTCATAAAGCGCCAGGTCCCGAAGCCCTATTCGCGCAAGCGCGCACCGCGGATCTATCCATAATGCCTGGTAAAAAGCGATTTTTGCCGACAGGGCCTCACCTTTTTGAAGCAAACTAAGCCCTTGAATAGCTGTAAGACGCGCGGATAATGCTCTATTTTGATGTCTCTCTTTGGCTGAGAGAGACGAAAACAGCTCTCTCAGCACCCGGAGATAATAGTTTTCTACTTTTATATGTGCCATGAATGTCGGAGAAAGTTCGTATATTTTTTCAAGTGATTTTATCTTTCTCTCAATGAAGGCTAACTTTTTCTCTTTTCGGGATGGATGAAACGATCCAAACTCAATAATGTCTTCATAAAATTTCGCGTATTCGGCGGAAAAATCTTTATCATCAGCAAGTGTTTTGTCCATTTCACACGCTTTTTCAAAATGCCTCTCGGCAAGTGAAAAAAGTCTATCCGCTCTATCCGTACGCGAATAATCCTTTGCAACATTCCATTCAACAAGAGCCATAAATCTGTACAGTTCCGCTGTTTTATAACCGGACTTTTCAGCTATTTCAAACCACACAGCGGCGCCATCTAAATTACCCTTTTTATATTCGCTCACGCCAAGCCTGAAAGCGGTTTCCGCTTTAGCCGATTCCGGTATAGCTTTCCCGAATTTGAAATACATCCGTGCCATAAAAAAGTTCCACCACGCGCGCCAGTTTCTTTTCTCCAATTTGTTTATGTAACCCAGAGCGATATACACGTTTTGTTTGCAAGCTCTTAGTTTTTTCAGCGCGTGGAGAGTATCTACTAATTCTTCGGGAAAATCTATCTTTTTTCCGCGGACAAAAGCTGTTTCATATATCGCGGCCGTTAAAAGCCGTAAGACTTCAGCCTTGTCGTCCGGAGTGAGCGTATTGGACTCTAAAATATCATTCGTCAGCACAAGCTGTAACTCGTTAACATTAAATCGCTTATTTAGCGCAATATCAGCGATCTTTTTTAGGTTTTCCGGTGAATTGAATATAATAAAGTCAAATTTTTCTTCTCCAAGCATCTCAAGTACTTCCTGCATTTCTGGCGGAATAGAATTTCCCAGCCAGTCGGATTTTTCCAGTTTGTCTGTCAGCGAACTAATGAGCCCGACGACCTCATTTGCGTAGCGAGAGTCTTCCATAAGAGATATCGCGTCTTTTACATAAAGATATCCTGTTTTCATCTCCGCTGTATCATCCGAGGCAAGACTTATCTTCGCGAAGAGAAGATACATTCTTATTTGTTCACTCCGATCAAGTCCGGAGATACCTTGTTCCAGGCTATCTTTGAGGCTATTAAGAATTTCTTCCGCTTTTTTTCTGTCCCGCGAAGTTTGTTCACCATCTTTGCCTACCAGCATTTCAGCCAAAAGAAGATTAGCCATATCCGTATCGGCACTCAATAAACTGCTTTTGTTCGCGTTAATCCATTCCAAAAATGAAATTGCGCCTGACGCTTTATCCGGCGTAAGAACAAAATTTCGTAAAAGATACATGAGCTGTTCTGTGTTGAAAACTGCATCATCGGTTGAACCAACTATTTTCAAAAACAAATTATCAATATCATCATTTAGCGAATCCACCCGTTTTTTCATTTTATCGGCATCTATCCGCATTTCCGAGGCTATTCCGCTACCTTTGGGTATCTTTTTTATCCTTTCAATTTTCTTTTCCCACCGAGAATTAAGTTTATTCCGTTTTTCCGCTTTTTTAGATGCCTCTGATATCCACCTTTGTTTCAGAGCCGTTTCGCGTTTCAACTGTTTTGCCACTCGGTATTTCTCTTTTTTCACATCTTTCTTAATTTCCAGTTCACTCAGCTTTTCATTACAATTTGCCGCTTTTAAGACATCTCTCACGGCAGGATCATTACTTTCGTATATCTTAATTAATGTTGTGTAGGCTGCCTCCAGATCTTCGTCATTAAGCCCCAAACTAAGGGCTTTTTCTATGTCGCCAGATGCGTTCTTCATGTTACTGGATGAAGCGCCAAAAAGTTCTGTTCCCCTGCCGAAATACGCGTTCGCGTTCGACGGGTTCAGGAATATTGCTTTTTCATAATTGCCGTACAAAACATACGCTTCGGACAAAGCTTTCGCGACATCAGGCGCGTCTTGCCGGTTCCGCATTTTTTCCATTATTTTGATTGCTTCGTTCAGGGGATAGAGTCGTCTAAGCGTGCTTTTAGGAAGTGCTTTGGCGTATTCAATAAGCGCTTGCGCCAGTTCCAAACGGGCGGAATATCTCGATCGTACGTGAACGTGTAGCGGAGCTCGATACCACCTGTACATGGTTACTATCCCCCAGCGCGTTTTTCCAGCAAGTTCGTCCAGTAAAACTTCAAACGTTATTTTGCTTAGAGGATCTGTTATACTTTTGGCGGTTTCTCTCGCCGCGGAAATATCATTGAGGCTGTTCTGAAGTTTTCGTAATTTCCCCGCGGGTCGCGTAAAAATATTTTTAAATTTCCACTTCAAATTATCTTCAATACGGCTTATCAGGATCTTTACAAGTTTTTCTTTTATTGCATTGAGTTGTGATTGTAGAGATTCCCGCATTCGCGGGAATGACAAAGAGGGGTGCGAGGATGACAAAAGCTCAATATCATCCGGATTAATGTTTTCTATCGCTTGCCGCGCGTATTTTTCCGCCGCCTCTTCATTCGCGGTATCCTCCGCGAAGGCTATAGCTTCTTTATAAAGTTCAATATTTTTCGTATCCGCGCTGATTGCTTTATCGTAATAGTCAAAGACTCTACTTTGCTCTTTTTTGGCTCTGTGGTGAAAATAATATATAGTAAAAACTAAAGCTGTCAGAAAGAGATAGCCTATAGACAAAATGAAAGCGTAGGGAAAAGTGAGCTTGCTGACAAACACGTTTACGTTTTTTGCCATCTGCAGTACGCGCGGAAGGTCACCACTGACGACTAAGAAAAGTAACAGTCCGACAATTATACCCGAGAATATCTGTATGGCACGATGTTGCGCCTTGTGCCATTCGTATTCAGCCTTATAACTTTGAGCGAGATCGTGATAGGCCTCTTTTGAAGTGTCTCCCGCTTTTTCCAATTCTTTAAGATCCGGCAGAGCTTCCATAGGTTCATCACGGTCAATCAAAATTTTAGACCTTATCCTCCGCAGGCGCTTGTCAACTGTTTCAAGATTAAGAGGCATTTTCTTTCTCATCGGAAAGTTAATAAACTTACGCGCTTTTGAGAAATCTATCCACCTCAGGAGTTTATCCAGTTCCGGCAAGAGCATAGCTCCATTACCTTTAATTTCCTCAAGTTCCATTCTTAACGCCATAGTTTCGGCTTTATTTGGGGAGACAATCGCCGCGCGTTTCAATGCTTTCACACATAGCGCGATACGCGGATCCGCCTTGATACTATCTATCAAACCCTTTTCTTTATCTTCTTCGACTTTTTTCTTATAAGCTTCCGCGAGAGTAATATATGCCTTATAAAGTTCAGCCGGTTCATAACGCGTTCTATGCACGGCAATTATGATATTATGTGCTTCAAAATCGTAAGGATCTTTTTGAATAGCTTCTTTCGCGCTTTCAAGCGCGCCCTTAAAGTCTTTAAGCGCGAAGCGCGCCTGGGCCAGTTTGCGTTTGATAGAGGCATTTTCAGGATCAAGCTTTGAAGCTTCCTCGCATTTTTCTATCGCGTCAAGAAGCTTGCCGGTTTTTTCTTCCGCGACGGCGGCTGAGTTTTCAAGATAATCTACATCTTTGTTGTTTTGAATAAATTCATCCGCTTGTTTAAGCAATTGTTTCGAGTCGTTTATTGAAAATTCGTATTCGATTATCTCGTTTTTGCCCTGCGGTGCGAGCGGAAATTTATCTACAATAAAAAGTTTCTTTTCTTCATTCGTCATTTCTTGCCAGGAGTCTTGTTTTTTATCTATATGGCGCATTTTTAAGTCTGAGTAAAAGGTTTCAAAATTCGTGATAAGCTGTGTGATCTCTCCGGCTTTCACACGGTCCTTTATCGCGTGCGTAATGGTTTCTACAGGTGTTTTATCTTCCGAAACCAGCGGCATATTGAATACGTCTTTTAACACACTTCGGAGAACAGTGTCAAATTCAGGGAGTTCCTTCTGTCCGGATAATTTCAGTTTCTCGTACACAAGGTCAATAAGCGCTTTAAGCGCCGTAACACGTGTGTTGCCGTCAATATTGCCATTCTGAAAAACAGTGAGCAATATTTCAGCCATGTCCGCGTTCTTGTTTTCCGCTTTTAGTTTTTTCGTTACGTATTCCAGAAGTTCAAGTTGAATTTCCCCGTCAATAAATTCCTCTTCAATAAGACTGTTCTTTATTTTATCGAATCCCTCGGCACTTTCAACAAGGCGCAGTTTAAGATTCAGAAATTTTGCTTCAAGCGTCCTTCGTTTTTTTCGGTCGGGTTGTGTGCTATTGATCGAATTTATCCGGTCATCAATCGTGTTTATCAGCGCCGTCATGGCTAATTTATCGTGATAAACATATGATTCAAGCGTACGTAAACACGCGTCTATTTCGTCTTTTTTCTCATTACCGGAAGTAACTGCCATTTCTATGGTGTCCAGATACTGTCGGATGGCATCATCAAGCATCTCTTTTTGAATCCCAACGTACTCACTGCCTGTTTCCTTACCGCTTTTAGTCTTTTCTTCCCGGACCTTAAAAAGCTCCTTTTCTAACTTTACAAGTTTTCCCTTAATTTCTTTCTTTTTTGATATTTCCGTTTTAAGCATTTCGTCTATTTTCTGAAGGCGTGAATTTTGTTCTTCTATCAATCGCTCGGTTTCTTTTATTTCTCTGGTAAAATAGATCATATTTGCTTTTTCAAGCTTCGTGTCTCCCCCCAATGCTTCTTTTTTGACGCGATCAGCTTCAATGTCATCTAAATCCTTCCGCAGATTTATTTTTGTGTTCTTAAGTCCATCCAGTTTAGCAGAAGTTTCCTTTTTCTCCTTTTCAAGCGAGATTATTCCCTTTGTGACTTTGGTTCCATCGTCTCTTTCAATTCCGTTATCCAAATCTTTCAGACTCTTTTCCGCTTCCTGCTTTTCTTCTTCGACTTTTTTCAGCGCTTTCTTTGCTGAAATATACCTAAGCGCGATAGTATCGGCATATCGTTTTCTAACATAAGGATCATCGGGGTTAACTTTGATCATGCTTTCCAGCGCGTCTCTATAGGCCTCCCATGGGTCACCCTCAATGTCAGAAACAGTTTCAGCCCGATGCATGGCGATCCATCTATTCATCGCGCCATTTGCCATCTGAGATTCGGATTTTTTACCTGCTTTTCCGTAAAGTTCCGCTTCTCTTTTGTAAGCGCTTATAACGCGGTTATTTAACGCAACGAGTCTACGAGCGAGAGGTTTCTTTTCGTCAGGTAATCTATTGATTTTGCTATCAATAAAATCCCGGCGGGTCATATTTTCAGGGATAGAAGTTACACTGTCTGAAAAATTTTTAAGCTCGTCTTTTTCCAATTCTTCTATTTCTTCCCTGAAAAGATCAATTATTTTTCCCTCTTCTTTGATCGCGTTATCATATTCACCGCTCGCCTCAAGCGCCCGCGAATTCAATGAATATGATTCATACATCTTTTCCTTCGCCTCGCGGAGTTGGTCTTCCATTTCTTTCTTTTCGTTTTTCTTCAACTCTTCAACTGCGTCATTATACTGTTCTGTCAGGAGGTCTAAAGATTCGAAAAGTTTTTTGTTGCTATTTTTAAATTTCATTTTTTCAGCCTCATGCTGAAGATCGGCATAAAAAATTCCGGCAAGAAGATTTCGCAAGGAAATTATCATATTTTCTTTTCTGATCCTTATTTCCTCGTTGTCACCAGCCGTAGTAGACAATTGGTTTTCAAGTAAATGGCCAAGCACCTCACGAAAAATATATAACATCTGACATGAGTTCTTATATTCTTCGGGGCTCTCCGCGCGTTTCGTAAGGGATTCGCAAAGTGTTATGATCTTTTTCGTTCGGTCAAGATCACCGCGACCGACTGTTCCCATCACTATTCTCAAAATCTTTGATTTTATATTTTCGAAGATATGTTTATGTGTCAGCACTTTTTTCAACATCCCGCAAACCTCATCGAAAGTGAACTCACCATCTTCGTCCCCGATAAGCTTATTATTCCCATCTGTGATGTACTCCATGATCTCCGTTATGATTTTTGAGGATATATCTTCCTGTTTTGCCATTTCCTTGTCAAAAATCTCATTCAGTAGAAATTTTGACGGTTTGATCTTTTTTAGTAGGTCACTTATTCCCATGTACCGTTCATTTTGATATAGAACGTTCATATAGAGATGGTCTATAATTTTTTGTTCATATCGTTCTTTCTCTCCATCCGGCGCAAGGTTCAATTCGTATACGTAACACGCCATTAAAGGTTTCCATTTTGTCTCAAAAAAGATCTTTCCATCCGTATTTTTCAATGTTTTTTTGAGATAAATCGTGTTAACCGCATTCTCAAAATTGGGGTCAGCAATCATTTTTTTTAATGCCAGTATCTTGCTCACTTCCATCATTGAATTATTTAAGAGTCTTTGAAGCGTACTGATCGCTTCAGCACGGATTTCTGGAGTATCAGCTATAAAAGGGTCAATCGCGTTTTTATAGATGTTTTCCGGATCACTGATATATTCAGAGTTTCTTTCTTTGTAGTCCTTTTCCGTTTCTTTCGATTCTTGAGTTAAATGAAGAAAGGTAATACTTTTAATCCCTTCAAGCCGTAATGTCTCTGAAATCTCTTTTTCGATCTCGGCTTTATCTCTCGGATTTAATACACTAAAATCGATTTCTTGAACCATTTTATCGATTATGCCCTCTTCGATATCTTTCTTAAAATCCATCAGCGATTCATGTCCCGAAGTTTGTTCAGCTATTCTTCTTTTTTGCCGAGAGAAGACGTTAAAAAACGGAAGAAGAAGCAGTGTTATAACATCTTTCGCGTCTGCGCCTGCCTGAGTGATAAGCGCGTCCGTGATTGGCGCGATATACTCTTTAATGATCGTTGCAATATCACTCTCTTTAAAATTCGATAATTTTTCGATTTCAGCTTTCATACTTACGATTGTGGGCAAGACTTTCTCCTCAAGAACTTCCTTAACGGCAGAGGGGTCTTTCACCTTGCTTAGCCTTGTTGTTATCTCAAGAACCGCCAGGTCTTTTTGCATTGACAAAAGGGTTAATTGCGCGGTTTTAAGGGCTTCCTTTTCATGTGCAAGTTCGATTTTTGTAGCATTGACCTCTTTTATTAAAGCCGCTATCTCCGTCTTAAGCGCATCCGGCGACGTGAGTTTAAGTTTAGCTTCTTCCATCCGTTTCAACCGATGTTCAACCGCGTCAAGTTCGTTCTTTTTCTTTTCTACCAAACTTTCTTGCTTTTTCACTTCTGTGTCTTGAGATTTTATCTGCCAGTCTTTTATTAACCAACGCCTAAAATCTCTATGCTCTTCCTCTACACCTGAAAGCCTTTTCGTTATGTCCTTTTCCAACACGTTAAGCTGTGTTTCTAATTTTTCTTCTTTTAAAACTTCCCGTTCTTCTCTAATTCTGACAAGAAAGTTAAACAGATATTCCCGCTTTGCGTATTGTCCAAAATTCAATAACGGGATGCCGCTGTATAAAGTGTCGTAACCGCCTCTATAAAAAAGCAAACGAGTCAGACTATTGATATTGTCCGAGACAAGTTGAACTTTTTCTCTTAATTCCTTCTTCTCGTCATCCTTCGCGGCGATTTTTAATTCTTTCATTAAATTGTCAAAATCGTTCTGTGCCTCAAGCGTTATTTTTCTGGTATATCCATCTTTTTTGAATCGCACGCCTTTAAAAAAAGTACCGCGGGTTAATTTAACACTCGTTAGGTCTCTTTGGATGTCATCCCACAAATCTTCATCACCCGGAAACTTCCGCATCCTCTCACGCATATTTTCACTTATGTCTTTCTGAGAAAACGCGTACCCCAGAACATCTCTCTCGGCAATTCGATTTATCACAAAAATTAAAACGTTAAAAATGGCATGCGCCCAAAAAGCCGCCACCATTACCATAACCAAGTTTATAAAAATCCCCGCGGAGACTTCAATTAATGACGGTAAAAACGCGCTGAGCGCGACGGAGAGAATGTCGGGAGGATAACGTACCGCCCAACCGCTCGGAGGTGCTAAAAAGGTTTCTTCTTTGTGCGAGCGGATAAAGTAAATCGCGCTCCATGCGAGCGCGAAGAAAAAGAGAATCCGGACCGCGGAGATCTCTCCCAAAAATAGAAACGGCACCTTATAGTCAAACGAGGCAGGTTGAAAAAATTTAACAAACGCGATAAATCCCGCGATAAAAAGAGCGGGTGGGCCTCGATATTTCCCTTCTTCTTTTAACGTAGCGACCACACCGGCAAAAAGTTTTTCCGAGCTGGATTCTGTCTTATAAAGAAGAGCGTCCTGCGCCTGGTGAAGAAAGAATTCGGCAAGGCGCATATCTTCATCATCCGGTTTTTTTGATTTTTCTTTAAACGCGTTCGCGAGAGAGTAGTATTCTTTCGCGAGGACGGCATAATCGGGTCCACCATCCTGTTCTTTCATTTCCGTAATATTTTTTCTGCTCTCTTTGATCCTTTTCTCAGGCGATTTTGCCTCCTTTTCTTTTGGCTCTTCAGGCGCTTTCACGGGGCTTACCGGTTTGGCGCGGTTGGCGCCTTCCGTATCCTTTATCTCATCCTTCACGCGTTCAAGCTCTTTCTTACGCTCGGGCGTATCCGCGCCCAATATTTCGTATACACTCTTAAGTTTCGTTAAAACACGAGACCTCGCGGCTCTTTCAAACTTCCAAGTCGACATTTTTTCACCGGGCGCTTTACTTTTCGCGTAATTTTCATCTGAGAAAGGTCTCTCCCCATTCTCGGTCAGGCGTTTATCCAATGAACCAATTATTTTTTTCAGTTTTTCAGGATCCTTCACCGCGTCGTAAGCCATCGAGAGAAGTTCGATGTCGGTATTGTCCCGCTTTTTGATAATTTCGGCGGCATCACTACCAGAGACGTTTATGAGAAGAGAGTCGGATATATCAACATACTTTTTGATTGTTTCCGTGAGCGCCTCCTCAAGGTAAGCTTGTAAATCCGCGTCTTCATTTTTTACGCGCGCGATTCTGAGCCGTACCGCGCTGAACATGAAATATCTAATAAGTTCATCCAAATCATTGGACTTTTTCATCAATACCAGTTTCCGACCGTTTTTTCCTTTAACAAGACGTTTTATGATTTCCTCAGCACGGGCGAGGTCTTCTTTTTTAGCGTTTTCGTCGGCCTCCGTGTCGTAGGAGTCAAGAAAACGGTTAGCAAGTTTGGCTCCTTCAAAAAACTTGGGCGTGCCAAAACCGAAACGCGGGAAAATCTGTTTTTCTTTCTGTTTGTCCAGAAGCTGTCCGACTTTGCGCAGTTCCTTCGCGTCGCTCCTTCGGGCGAAAAGCGTATCAAGATACGCGGTACTTTCCACTACGATCATTATAGCCACGAGTGCCGCTAATATACCCCATATGGGAATAGCGGTAAATGGTATGAGAACTTTTAAGAACGTCCCAATAGTAGCGAAGGTTTCTGTCATAATAGACGCTGCATGGGAAATCGCCCAACCGGCACGGCTTGCCGCAATCCAGTTTGGCAAAAAACCGCGTATTGCAAAATAAAACTGGTTCATGTAATCTTTTTTAAAAACAAATGTCAGGGTGATAACCATCGGAAAAATCTCTTTAAGCCATTTAAGCTTAGGCAAAATCACAAGTTTATGAGGTGTTTCAGTTTTGTCCTTTACTGTTTCTTTTTTCGCGGCTTCTTTTGCTTTTTCCGATGCTTTTTCTGAAACTAAAACGCGTAGTTCTTCTCTTAGTTTTGTTTTGAGTCCTGTTTTGTCCGACATTACACGTCGGATTTGACGCGCCGCTTCTTTGTCGTCGTTGGCGTTAAGGGCAAGCTCGGCGAGTATTATCCGTATTTCATCCTGTTTTTTCCTCTCCTTTTGATTATAAAGCTCAATATTTCGGACAATAGGAAGTCCTTCACTCATAATTCGAAGATATAGCCGCGTCAAAAAATTCCGGTCTTCACCGAGCGCCGCGCTCGCGGCGGATTTTATTTCTTTTTCGATGTCTTTGGCGGAATCCGGTAAGGGTTTCACGCCATCAATTCCATGTTCTCTAATATCAAAAATTTGTTTGGCGATGTTCACGATATCGCGGTTAACAGCTCTTTTGTCCGTGTCTTCCATGAGAAGGCGGTGTTTTTCCAAAAGTAGAGCAAACTCGTAATATTTTATCGCTTTGTCCGGATCGGGTTTTCCGGTCAGAGTATACACGGCTGTTTTTACCTCTTTTACTATCGCGTCCGCCATATCCTTTATGTATTTGTCTTTTTCAGCTCCAACGCCTATCCATACGGTATTCTTAAACTCCGTTATTAAGTTTGCGTTTACATTTTCTTCTTCAGAGATGTCGAGATATTTTCGTAAAATTTCTGTAATTAAAATATCTTCGTCAATATCGTCATTCTGTATGGCCTCTCTTATGGCGTTAATCCCCAACATCTTTTCCGAAACTTCCAAAGTTTTTTCTTTTTTGGGGCTTATCTTTTTTTCAATCCATGTTTTCACCGCGGGATAGATCTTTTTTACCGGCCAAATCGCAGATGCCATCACCATGATCACTTTCGCGGCAGGCGCTTCCATCATTGTTTTGAAAGAAAAAGAAGACAAAGCGGAAGCGGACAACGGCACTCCTAAAAATTCAAGGAACGGTATTAAAGCAAACCAGACCCCCGCGCCAAGCGCGAGAGATAACGCCCCCACAATACTTCCCACAACAATGGTCGACCTTACACGCGGATGAGGCGACACCTTCACCCACATAACAAGGGGCATTATCCACCGCTGTAAAAATCTCCTCCACAATCTGCTTCCTTCCAGAAACGGGCGGCTCTTGGGAAGTTCTTTATAATGTTTGTCAATCTCGGCTTCAGTAATACGAGCTTCTTTTATTTTCAGAGTAAGTTTATTGTTTTCAATCGTAATTTCAATATCGTCACTTTGCACATCTCCCGGTTTCCCCTCACCGAACGGCAGAAAATCCCCGAGCAAAGGATCCTTTTCCGAAATAACCGTTGACGCGGGCATGACCAACCCGCCAGGCATGTCAAATCCCGGAAAAAGAGAAGTTTTTCCTTCCGCGGTCTGTTTCCATCGGTTCAGCCGGCGCGTGTAAAGTATTACGTCCCCGGAAAACGCGCCGACTCCCGCGTCTTCTATCGTCGTTATACCCTCTTTCTTGTTCAAAATACGCTTACGAGAACGAAGAATTCCGTCATCATCACGATATGATACATTGAATACCTCGACACTTGCTTTCGGAGACGCCCGAGTGAGCCGGTCGGAAAGTTCTTCATCCGTTACGTCAGGATTGATTATGAGAACATTGTCCGCGATAGCTTTGTCCGCGAGAAAGTCTTTGGAGGTTCCAATAATTTTTATTCCGGCCGTTATTTTCTTCCGCGAAAAGTCAAATTTGTCCGCGCTCAAGATAACGATTTTGTCCGTTTTTTTCGTCTTCTCGGCCTCATTTATTGCATCTTGAATGTTGCTCTTATCCACTTTCGCGCTTGCAAGAAGAACGACTTGACCATTTTTAAGATCCGGCACGTTGATCGCGGCGCGCCGCAAGGTGCCTTCCGTTATCGGCACTGATTCCGTTCCGTTCGTTATTTCCTGTACAACAATAACGCCGGTTTCATCCTTAAAAACCGCGCGCATTCTTCGCGGTATAAGAATCGTTTTACCACCGCGCTCCTCTTCTTTCACGTCTTCGATTATAAGCTGGGCGCCTTTCTTGACGCCTCTGGCTCTTGCCAAAACCGCGGCGGCACGGTTAAGTCGATTTTTCTCATTCTCATCTTCTTCCTTCTTTTGGCGAGGGAAATACGCGTGAATGAGATATTCAAGAACCTGTACTGGCGCTGGCGATCCCTGTTTCGGAGGCACACCAACAACATTTGACATCGCCGCCGAAAGACACGCATCTACGTCAACTGCCTTTGTTTTTTTGTTTTTCTCTACTTTTTCCCGCGTTTTTTGCCCTTCGATTCCCTGAACGCGCTCTTTTTGGGTTTCGGCTGTATTTAAGTCATCTTTGTCCGTATCAACGGAACTTTTCTTGCTCCATCGAACCTGAGATCCGTCATATTCGGCCTTTTCCCCTTTTTCAAGCCGTGTTTCCCGAACGGGACTGGTTTGTGTGACAGGTCCTGCTTGCGTCTGCTCCGTTTTACCTTCCTCACTAATGGTTTTTCGAGTTTCCCCCATTCTCTCTTTCTTTCCAAAATGTTTTTCCTTCCACAGAACTAAAAATTTCCAAATTTTTTGCGTAATACTTTTTTTAACGGTTTTATTATCCTCCGTGCCGAGCGCCTCATCAATAGCATGCCTCATCTCACTTTTATTCACTTCTTCCGCGAGAAAAGCATCGGCAAGTTTTTCTTTATTATCTTTAAGCGCGTTTTCAAGAAACGCCTTGGCTAACTTTTCGGAATATTTTTTCATAAACTTCTTTGAGTTATTATTCAACGCCTTTCCAAAATCACTCGCGACAGGGTTCATGTTTTCCTTATTTATTCGCTGGAGATATTCAGCCATCATGCTTTGTTCCTGCTCAGTAAGAACAGATTTCACTTTGCCTCTGGCGGATTCGAGGTGTTCATTGGTGTACCAGATATTCTCGGCAACTTGTTTCGCGAGTTCTTTTTTCAATTTTTCAAGCGCTTTTCGAAACTTCCTTTTGTTTGTCGCAAGCTCTTCGAGGGTTTTTTCTTTCGTATAATCTAACTCTTTCATCACATCATCAAGCGTTATTCCATTTTTGCTTAGAACCAGAGTAATTTCAAACGCGTCCCTCAGGCGCCTGACTTCTTTTTCTCGCCCTTCAGTTGTTACCGCTCCCTTTTTTACAATTTCAAGTTCGTTTTTTAAGCGCTCGACTTCGCTAACAC
>Ga0265592_1000253_pt1 | contig 30334 bp, 18 predicted proteins | sample saktaG_7_FD_190141 | JGI IMG/M metagenome (GOLD analysis project Ga0265592, IMG submission 190141) | Saline water microbial communities from Sakinaw Lake, British Columbia, Canada - sak_2010_1_5_120m | ecosystem: Environmental > Aquatic > Non-marine Saline and Alkaline > Saline ... | reverse complement strand
CATGGTATGAATAACGATTTCTTCGCTAATTTTTTTCTCCATTCTTTCTTTCTCCTCATCTTTATCAGAGATTTTGTTTTCTTCTTTCGGAGCATCTTTTTTTTGTTTTTTGAATAAACCGAACATACTTTATTTATTTATTATTTTATTATTTAATTTATTTCATACAACTTCCCGGGGCCATTAGGATTATAGCCATCTTTCACTTCGTCGCCGTCCAAGTAGCCGTCGCCATCCGTATCAGGAGCCAGAGGGTTGGTTTTATAAACTTTTACCTCCTCCCGGTCAAATAAGCCATCATTGTCAGTATCAACGCTATTAATGTTAGTCCCGAGGGTTTCCTCTTCTTCGTCGGATAAACCGTCCTGATCGCTATCAATTGGTTCAGTCACACTCGGTGGAAAAAACAAATTTTCGTCGGGGGAAAGTAGTTCTTCTACTATCGGCACTGGGGCTGGCGCTGGAGTCTCGTTTTCTTCTGAAACATCAGGAATTTCCCCTCCTTTTAAACTTTCCTCCTGTTTCTCTCCGCTTCCAGTTTCCTTATTTAAAGAGGAATCAATCTTTTTCAAAAGCCAGAAAATACCAAAAATAATCAAGACTACCACTATAATCATTATAGCAAAAATAAAAATTTTTTTCACCTTTTCTTTTCCCCTTTCTCCTCCCTCCTCCCTAATCTCTGTCCTGGGGGGTGCCGGAGGAACAGGAGCTGGTTCTTGAGGCCCGACAGTCTCTCCCTTTGCCCCCTTTTCTGTTCCGGAAAAGATATCCTCAATTTTATTAGTTTTTTGATTTAAATCGTCAAACATAAGTTAGTTTATTGGTTTATTAGTTTATTATTTCCCGCCAGAGGCGGGTCCCCACCTGCCATGCCACAGCACTGGCGGGCAGGTGCCTTTGGCGGATATTATTTTAATTATTTTAATTCTCCCTCCCCCAAAGGATTATACCCGTTTTTGACCTCATCCCCGTCCGAATAGCCGTCGCCATCCGTATCCGCCTTTTTCGGGTCAGTGCCATATACTTTGAGTTCCTCTATATCAGTTAAACCATCATTATCGCTATCGGTTTTTTCAGTAATTACCGGCGTGGGCTCTACTGCCCCGGGAGGCAAATAAATTCTTGGCAAAGGGCCGACAGAATCTTCTCCTCCGCCTACCATCTCTATCGGTACCGGCTCCGTAGTTTTTATATTATATCTTACTTTTTCTTCATCAGTCATAAAATGAACTCTATTTTCTGATGTAATATTATATTGCTCTTTTTCTTCAGAAGTTAAAATCGGAACTTCCTCCTGCCCACCTATGCCAAATTGTCGTTCTTCTTCTTCGGATAAAACTAAACTACTTCTTTCTTCTAACTTCTGACTTTCCAGCTGGCTAGGCGTTGAAATAATTTTTTCCTCGCCTTTTCTGTTTTTAATAATAAAAATCCCACCACTTATTAAAATAAGTATAAGCAATATTCCAATAATAATTATTATAAATTTTTTTCTATTCATATAATTATAGTGCAGGGTCTATATCTTTTATATTGTTTGTATAAATATTTTTATCTGTTATTTTACCCGTATCATCCATGTCAAGAACATACCAATAACAATTACCTGTGTGGGTGGAAGTATATTCTTTAACTTTTACGCCCCCGGAATTATAAACTTCAATTTTTGCCCCGTTAAAGCTGCCACTACCGCAACTATTTCTATGAGTATAATCATGAATAAAATATTTATATGTTGCCCCGCCAGCCAATGTCTCTATCCTTATATTTTCCGGGCCATATTTATTAATATCATCTTTATCTAAAATCGCTCCATTTTCATCCTTATTACCATAGTATATATGAGTAGCCCCGAACTTTAAATGAGAGTCCAAGTCTTTTGGTGAAGACCCCCAGGTTAATTGAAACCTGGCCGCTCCCTGCAAACCAGTGCCAGAAAGATTAAAATCAATTGCTTTATCCTCGGTTAAATTAAAAGTTCCGGAATTACCATCGGCATAATCAGTTTTTGATGCAATAATATTATACTCAACCAAGGCCGGAATATCTGCTAACGAATAATTCCCATCCGAACTGGTAGTAAAAGACCTTATAATACTACCATCCTCATGCTTTACTGCCTTTACTTCCACTCCTTCCAAAGGTAGAGCGGACATATAATCTTTAATATTGCCGGAGATAGAAAAAGTACTTATACATTGGCTAGTATCAAACGTACAATTATTTACGCAGCTCAATGTCCCGCCAGTAAATTGGTCTGGATAAGCCATAACACAATCTTTACCATCTAAATCAGCCCCATCACAATCCTCTTTATCACTTTGCGCCACCTCATCCCCGCAATAACCGCCGGTAAACTGGCAAGTGCTATCGCAAGCGTATTGTTTATCAAGAGAACTACCGGCCGGAGCAGCAGCAATATTATTAGAACCGTCGCATTTTTCAACCACTCCCTCCCCGTTTGTTGTCTGGTAAATACCGTCCCCGCAATAAGTATTAACTTTTAAAGTAAAACTTTCGGAGCTGCTAACTGCGTTATATTGATCCTTGGCCGTAACTGTTATAGTATAATTTCCCGCTACCGTCGGCGTACCGGAAATTTTGCCATTTGCATCAATAGTTAACCCCGAATTGGCCGGATCGCTTGAAATAATATAGGATATGGTGTGTCCATCGGGGTCAGTAGCGGCAATATCGCAACTATAAGAGCTGTCTGTTCTGACAGTGATGGCGCAACTCAGAGGCTTGGTAATCACCGGCTTATGATTAATTACTTTTAAATTAAAGGATTGCACCGGCGAAGAAACTCCCGGAGAAGCAGAATTAACTGCGTTCACGGAAATGAGATGATTTGTTCCCTCTGGGCTAGCAGAAAAAGAAGTATCGATGGTCTGACTGACGTGACCATTGCGATCGCCTTCAACCGTATAATTTAAAGAAGGGTTAATAGTAAATGATAAAGGATAGTTACCTCCCGGATCAGTAGCATAAATCATAAAGTCTAAAGTCTCGCCGATAACTATTTCCTTATCAGTTATAGGAGTGACAACCGGCAGGGCAGAACCAATATTTATAAGGCAGGTTTTTGTTGTTTGCCCTCCGCGACCATCATCAACTGTTACGGAAAAACTGTAAGAACCTTCGTTGCCTGCTCGCTCAGCATGGATTTCTTTCTGATTAGAATTAATAGTATCCCTTTTCTCCGGCGGGGCTGACCAGCCAGTCCAAGTTGTGCCGCCGGTATTGATACTCCAAGAAAGGGTATCTCCATTAGGGTCGCTGGCGCTAATATATCCTTTAAATTCCTTAGCCGGAGGACCAACCAAACTACCATAAGTAATTGTCGGCGGATGGTTGATAGCTGTTTCCCCATATTGCACAGTTTCTATTGCGCTACCGGCGCAAGCCCCTGCGCTTAAAACAACGGAAACCAAACCCGATTCCATAATAGCACAGACATTATAACTTGAACCGTCAGCCGCGGCCGTATAAACAAGGGCATTACTATCGGCTGGCAATTCTAAAGCACCGTCCGCTAATATCGTGCCGGCAAAAGTTTTATCCGACTCTTTCCAGCAAGTGGCAGAATCATACCCTAAACACTCACCTAATTTATTTATCGGATCTGTTGGCAGGCCTACTCCTAATTCTTTAGCTAACGTCTGCTGCCAGCTTGGCCAGGTAGAAATTGTTTTATTGGCTAAATAAGTGCCGGCAGCCAGTTTAGGATAGTAACCTTTATCTTCTTTATAATTTTCTACCGCTATTTTTATTTCGGCTAGTCTTGATAATCTCTTAGTGTCGCGGGTAATTCTAGCTTTTTGTTCAGAACCCGCAATATTAGTATTGAATTTCCAATGGGAAATAATCTGGTCTAAAATACTCTTGGTAGCGGCTTCAGCATCCTGGTTATAGGAAATAAGATAAATATTTGTATATAATTCATCACCAACCACATTAGCGGCATTAACATAAACTGTCCGGCCGTCGCGAAGGGCCTCATAACCGTCAATCGTTAAAGCTTGCGGAGAACCTTTAAAGCCCTGTTCATTGTACCAGCGGGAAATACCATGATGGTCAGGATTGGGAATAACCCGGATAGCGATGGCATCAGGGCTGGTGGTATCTGCCGCTAAAACCAAGAGAGATTTAGTGTCTTTTAAAAATCCAAAGGCAAAAAGACTAAAAATAACAACGCCTAGAAGGATAATTAGGGCCTTGCTTATTTTTAATTTGTTTTTTAAAAATTTAAAAATTTGCATAATTATTTTAAATTATGGAACCTCGGGTTTTACTGTTACCACATTGGAGTATCCGCTCTCCGACAAGCCATCAATATTAACAGATTTAACAGCAAAGTAATAGGTTGCGTCATTAATTAAGCTAGGAACTGTATAATTTATTCCGGTAACTTTTACAGGAGTACCATAACTCGCAGCAGAATCAAGTCTGTGATAGACGTTATAATCATCAACTCCAGCTGCGCCACTCCAGGTTAAAGTAACTTGCGCATTACCAGCTGTGGCGGAAAGATTGGTTGGAGCGGTAAAAGGAACGGCTGATTTCGTAGCCGTGGGGCTAGTATTTCCCTCTGAATCATAAGCCACTACGCCGAAACAATATTTTGTGCCATTGGTTAAACTAGAAATGACCACTGGACTCTTATTTGCCGCCTGCGAATCACCAAAATCTACAGAATCATCGCATGTATCAGTCGCCTTATAGTAAACCCTAAAACTTGTTGCTTCCGCGCCACTGGTCCAGCTTATTGTTACTTTCCCGTCTCCCGGCGCTAAAGTCATAGTGGGAATAGCCGGACCTAGGCTATCTTCCGGGGTAGCCGGAACTTCATTAGAATAACTGCTGACGGCTCCGCTAATGTACTGGGCGACAATAGAGAAATAATAAATTTGATTATTAGATAAACCATCAACAATATAAGAAATTTCGGTTCCTGCATCTATCGGACTATTCGGACTATTGTATTGGCCGCTACTGGTTCCGTAATAAATCTTATAGCCAGCTAACTCTTCTCCGGCTGGCACTAAAATCGGCGACCAGCTTAAGTTTACTATTTTACCTTCGCTCGGGATACTAGCTACGGTTAAATTAACTTCGGAAACATCAGGCAATTCTTCCCTAAAGAAATAAACTTCTTTTAAAATCCCTTGAATATCAGACTTTCCTCTGATAATCGTGTCATCAGATAAAATTGCTGGCAAATCATCAACCGAACCAGTCGCCCCTCTATCGCGGCAATAATAAAATTCATAATTAGTGTCTACACAATCGCCGGTGCCGGACAAACAATTTATGCCTTGAATAGAATCTCTCCATGGCTCCCAGGTGCCGTCGGCTTTAATCGGCGGCCAGGGATTCTCACATAAAAATACATACACCTCTGCCTGGCCGGTTTTAGTTTGGCCGACGGTGCTGATTTCTGAAATTGTATCTTCAGTAATATTAGCCATTGCTTTTATAAATGTTTTGCCATCTTTCACATCTCCGGCTGTTACTATCTGAATAGGGCTGACAGGGCTACCAAAATTAGCAACTTCAGCTACTTTATTATCATCAGAACTCCATTCCCATTCCCAATCATAGACACCGGTCATAGCAGTTAAAATTTGGTTGTCAGCCGAGCGCGGTTCAGCCTGGAAAGACTGGGTCGCTCCAGCGGCTTTAAACAAATAGCTTGTTGGCTTAACAGTAACACTGGATAGTTGGCAAACACCACTACCGGCGGCAACTCCGGTGGTAAATGACCAAATCTTCGCCCGGGTAAAAGTCTGACCGCCAAAAGTTTCCGTGTCCGACTCGTTCATCCCGATCTTCCAATTAGAAAGCACTCCCTTGCTGCTATCAAGATCTTCATCTCCCTTTATTATTGCATAGTAAGTCCTGCTTTTATCTAAGGGCTTATTTAGGCTAAAAATTAAATCAGTCTTTCCGTCTGCTTTATGAATCCCGCTCACTATACCGGTAATAGCGCAATAATTGTGGGTTGGATCAGGAGGCGTGTAAGCCAAAACTTTTTCACCCAGCCAGGGACCAGCTAATTTTCTTAAGATTGATAAAATATTTTGATAAAACTTAATGGCAACATTCCTTTTTTTATTCATCCCATCGCCTAAAGCCAAATACTGGGTACCAGCCGGACAAACGCTATTTCCATAATCTCCGGCTACGATTATATTGCCGGAAAAACTTGCAATATCCATTTTTTGATCAAAAGAAGCGGCAATTAAGGTGTTAAGGCAAACGCCAGTAGCATTATCAGCCGGATAAATAGCTAAAACCTTTGGCTTTTCCCGGCAGCAAGTATCAGAAGCGCAACCGACCGTATCTGTTGATAAACCGCAGTCTTGGTCTTGTTCACAGCCGCAATAAAGTCCGCGATTTGTTCCGTCGCAAGGCGATTTATCTGCTATGCACTGCAGACCGTTAGCATTAATCTGCGGTACGGTTGGATCGCAACAACAGGTAGGACAAATATAAGGGTTTGGATCATCCAGACAACTATAACCCGTGCCGCAATTAAAAGCGGAATTACAAACTGGTGGCGACGTGTTTAAAGCGACGCATTTTTCACCCGGCCGGCTTTCTCCTGAACATTTCGTTCCACATTCTTCACTAGTCCCATAAACACTTCTGGTTGAACTAGCTACTGGATTTGAATCGCAAGCATTACCGCTAGCCACGCATTGATAATATTCGCAATAAGCTAAACTATTATAGCTAACCATGCCAGTATTGAATACGCCGCCTCGGCAGATATTTCCATTCATAGCATCAACGCAACAAGTAGCATGAGTTGAACATTCTGCTAAAGATAGCTGCTCACAATCTCGGCAAATACCGCCCGCGACACTGGTATCGCAAACTTTCCCGCTATGTCCAAAACAATTACAAGCTGCGTCAGGATCTGCGGCATCAGCGCAACCCGAACAATGGCCAAATTTAACGTCATTACCGCAAGTGCCTTGACAAACTAAAGGCGAACAACAATCTCGGGCATCCTGGCCGATTTCACAACAACACTCACAAATTGCCTTATCGGTTAATATACATTTATTGCTAGCGTTGCAAGTAGAACCGCTTGGACAAATATCTTGGTTAATGGCGCATAATCCTTTAAGGTCGCTGTCTTTGTCATCCAGGCAAACAAAACCAGAGCCGCATAAACTGCAACTTGAAGTTGTATCAACGCATTTACCGCCAAAAATACTTGTCCAGCCAGAAGGGCAACTTAAATTAGTATTAATATGCCAGTGACCACTGCCATTATATTCGGCGCAATAAGCCACTATTTCTTTGTCTAAAGCATCTTTAGTTAAAGAAGGGTCATCTAAATCGCAGTCGCCGGCAGTAACACATTTATTTAAAATACTATTATAAGTACACTCACCAGTGCATACCCTACTATTACAATAGTCATCGCCGCAATCTCCCACTATTTGCTCAACTCCTCCTCCATAAGGCGAGCACTTGCCGGGAGAATTGGGACAAAGCAGAGGGTCGCATTTGCCGGTTGTCTTGCTCATTCCTAAACAACTAAAATAAGTAGGAGGAGTAGAAGGAACAACCTCTTCCGTGCTAAACTCCCATTCATAAACCGAACTGGTAACACGAACATAGCACGCATCTTCGTCTGCCTTGCACCTGCCAGCTTCGCTGCTGCCAGCCAGGCAACAAAATTTATCAGTTACATTGCTCGCGCAGTCGTCATTATTCGTACAAATGCCGACTGTAAAATTCAGGCCATTGCCAATAAGTGTATCCTGAACAACTTGAACCGGACCAGTTACAGCTTCCTGGTGAACAGTAGTTTCTATTTTTTGAGCATCATCCTCGTCTTCCCAAAAAGTTATCGCTGTCCCGCTTTGATCTTTATTAGAATTAAACCTTACTTTACTTTTAGCACTATCAAAAGTGCCAAAATTTTCACCCCATAAACTTATCTCGCTATTATTCGGTCCCATGGTTGGCTCAATTTTACATAAACTTGGGGTTAGGGCCAGACTATTATCAACTTCAAAAGAATTTTCGGAATTTATTGTCTGACCGCTTATCTCCATACTTATAGTATAATCTCCGCCAACCGAACCAGACGGCACTTTTACAATAATTTGGTTATCACTCCATACGCTTTCCGCGCAAATTTCCGGGAATTGATAATTAGCTTCATTCTCATCTGCCGGTGGTCCAAAATAAACACGGGTTGTTCCTTTTATTCTGCCAAAACTGCGGCCATAAATTGTCACATATTGCCCGGCAGCGCCCTGAGCTGGTTCAAAAGAAGTAATGGCCGGACCAGTATAAGGTTCAGGGTCTTTTGTAAACCGCAAATAATTACCATTTATACCTTCATTGCTTAAAACAAAACTATTGGTTCTACCAGCCATGATATTCGGTACCTTGGCCGTACCATTAGCATCATTGCTAAAGACAGAGTTTAGAGCCGCTACTCCGCTTATCATACTGCCGAAATAAGCTGTGCTATTTAGCAAATTTATACCTTGATAAGTAATTTCTTCATTCATTATTCCGTATTCTGGCTCTAAATCACAAAGCCCTGGCCGCTCTACCTCATTAATATCAAAATCATTAATAAAAGCTCCTCGCTCATTGTCTGTAGTGTCTTCGTACCCATTAGCCCCGACTACTTTAATCGGCCCGTCAACTGCTGTATCAGGCACTATTACAATTATTTGATTATTCTGCCAATTATTATTGCAATTTGCATTCACGCTATTAGGAAACTGCGCCTCAACTGTATAATCACTTCCATCCCAAAAATAAACTTTACCAGGAGTATCGCCAAAATATCTTCCGCCAATAGTTACGAAATTTCCTATCGCCCCGTCAACCGGACTAATCCAGTCAATCCTGGGCGTATTCTGGCAAAGGCAACAGCTAGCTGTGCCTATATCATAACCAGCAGATCCACAAGCTCCTACATCAGAGCCGTCAGGCGTGCAAAAGCCGGAAGTGCAGAGATCATTATTACAACTTGAAGCAGGACTGTTTATATCTGGGGCGCAGGCTTGCCCGGCGCAACTGGCGCAATCGTTACCACCGCAATCTATTCCTGCTTCATCCTCATCCTGAATTCCATTGCAGCAATGCGCCGGCCGTAAATTTATTGTTTTAGTATCGCTCTTATTATGGTCATCTAAATCATAAGCGATTGCTTTAAAAGTCATACTGGCTCCGACTGTATATCCGCTACCGTCCCAAATAGTTGAAATGGTAAAGGGATTAATATTAGATGGATCAGAATTAGCTAAATCATCAATCATAGCTTCATTAGCAAAAAATTCAATATTTGCTACCCCGGAATCATCTTGAGCAGTAGCAAAAATCTCATTATCAGCACCTACGCATACCTGCCCGTTATCAAAATAAAGGTTCACACTAGGATCTTCGCAATCAATAACATTACCAACCGTAAAACTAATTTCACATGGATTGGAAATAGTGCAAGTAACTGGCAAACCATCTCCCGCGCTTAAAATTCCGTCCGCAACTATCTCTGCCGTTACGGCTAAACCATCTGCGAAACAATTTGTTGCCCCACATGGATTATCAGGACAGACGAGATCGGGCGTAAACTCAATTGTTCTGCCGTCTACTGTTCGGATACCAGCAACCGAACCTTCACTGTTATTTACGGTAAAGGTAGCTTCCGTTACTGTTGCAGCGTCAACTGTTTTATTAAAATTAAATCTTATTTTTACATTTCTAATGACATCTGTACTCCCGTTTGACGGTGAAGTAGAATAAACATAAAAAGAATCCACTCCTGGCGCAGGTCCTGGTCCAGGTCCTGGTCCAGGTCCTGGTCCAGGGCCGATTATACCTGTTGCTCCCATCATCTTATTTAAAATAAAACTGGCAATGGCAAAAGCCGATAATATAATAATTAGGCCAATAATTGCGCTTATTAAAACTTTTTTGGCCTTATCAATTTTTTCTTGATTGCCGGCCGCGGTCATATAAAGCCAACTGGCATAAATAATTAAAACAACCGCAATAATTCCTAAAAATCCTAAAGCGATTCTAATAACGTTAGCCGCCATTACCCGCGGATCAGTGCCGCCCAATCCTATTTGCTCCCCGTATTCCAGCCCAACGTCAACGCCTTGCGCCAAAGCAAAATTAACCACAACAAAACTGGCTATAATCAAAAGCGCTATAACTACCAAATTTTTCCTAAATTTAGACATTATTTAAATTTTAAATTCATTCGGAATTTGGCCTTCCTATGGGCATTCACTACTAACCGTTTGCACACCAGCGCAACAGGAAGGGCTGCCAATACATCCCGGCCCAGAACTGGGTTTAAAACAATTTTGATTAATATCTTTTACTCCGGAACCAACTTGAGTCCGATAATTAGTTGAGTCGGCAAACATAGAATGTCTAATTTCCGCTCTCGTCCCGTCCGCTTCACCGTCGTCATTATTATCAATATCGCTTTTGCCTATCCAATAACTCACTTCATCACTAAGAATATTTATTGATTTATGTTCTATATCCTCCCGACCGTTATTTATAATCACGCTGCCAGTTTTTAAACTGGAAGACATCATTACTTTATCAAAATTTATCAAAATCGGATTAGCTAAATGAGTGCTGCTGGCTCCCTGATTAAGAGGCTGCTCCACCCCGGAAGCATCTTCCTGCGTCGTAGCCGTAATTTTAGGAGGGCTTAAATCGATCTCTTCGCTAACAGAAAAAGACCATTGATAATTATCACCATTGCTGGCATCAGGACTATTTTCATTATAAAAAGTCGCGGGGCCATCAGCATCTCCGTCCCGATTACCGTCTAAAGAGTTAAAAGCTACATCCATTACTCCGTCTAACAAATCAATATCTGAAGCAGGATAATTTTTCCCAGCCGCGTCTTGGCAATGCGTATTACAAGTATTATAGGGGCTACGGCTGGCGCAATTATCAGTTCCGCAATCAGCCAAAGCGGCCGCTTTCAATTCCACTCTTATCTGGCTACCGCCCGGCAGGCAGTAAATTTTTTCTCCACAACCATTAACCCCGCATTGATTATTTGAAATAAACTCAACTGTTCTATATTGGTTAGAGATAATAAATTTTCCTTTAAGGCAAGTACCGGCTCCACAAGCAAAATACCCATCATTAGCCGGGCTGCAATCAGCGCCGCTAGTACATTCTACTTTGATATAATTGCTTATTTCCTCTGCATTTCCGGAAATCGTTATCGGGTTAATAGCTTCGTTAAAATTAATTTGAATAACAGAATTTCTCGGCTTAGTGCTTGCTGGCTTAGGTGAAATTCCCCCTTCATTTGCCACCCCTACCTGCGGCGGGGTTAAATCAAGTTTTTCACTAACCTGAAACTGCCACTCTAAATAGTCTCTACCACAAGTATCAAAAATTCCGCCACCACTAACTTTCTTAATAGCATTTGATAGATAAATTGTGTACCAAATACTTTCTGAAGGTGAGCCTAGATAAACGCCTGGGGAAAAAATAAAAGTTTTATTATCAGTAGTGGTTACTTTAACATCGGCAACAAGATTATTCACATTAGCTGGATCATCATTGCTCTTATAAATCTTAACATTATTAATTAAAATATTATTACTACTGTCCATAATAGTGGAGGTGGCTATTTCCTCTTTAAAACTAACTATGATAGAAGTATTCCTAGGCACTTCTTTCTGGTTCGGTTCCGGATAAACGCTCTCTACCGTGCAAGAACCCATTACCCCGACACCGCCGCCAGCGCCTGGACCGCCGCCAGGCCCACCGCCGCCAGCGCCTGGACCGCCGCCCGTCGCTCCCATTAGTCTATTTAAGATAAAGCTGGCAATGGCAAAAGAGGATAAAATAATTATTAAACCGATAATAGCATTTTTTAAAATATTTTTGGCTTTGGTTATCTTCTCTTCGTTGCCCTCGCTAACCATCCACATCCAGCCGGCGTACATAATTAAACCAACCGCAATAATCCCTAAAAATCCTAAAGCCACCTGAATAACTCTGGCAATTGTAACGCGCGGATCCTGGTCGGACAGTCCTATTTGCGCGCCATATTCCATCCCCAAATCTACTTGGGCAAAAACAAAATTAGCCACAGCAAAGCTAGCTATGGCTAAAAACATTATTATAATTATTGAACTTTTTTTGAATTTAAACATTATCGTAATTAGTAATTTGTAATTAGGGGAGGTTTAAAAAAAACCAAATTACTAATTTCAAGTTTCAAATTACTTTTTAGTTGACTATTCCACAGTTTTGTTATTTAATATTATTATAACATAAATAAAAGCCAAATGGCAAACAAAAATGACGATTGAGCAAATAATAAAAAAAGTGAGGGAAAATAACCCGAAAGCCGATACGGATATGCTAAGATTAGCTTACGATTTTGCTACTAAAGCCCATGGTGATCAAAAAAGAAGAACCGGGGAACTCTATATCCAGCATAGCTTGCACACGGCTTTTGTTTTAGCGCAAATCAAGGTTGATTTGAATACGGTCATCGCTGGCATTCTTCACGATATTCCGGAAGATACTGAATATACTTTAGATGACATTAAAAAAAATTTTGGAGAAGAAATCGCCTATCTAGTCGAAGGGATTACTAAGTTAAGTAAAATAAAATACCGCGGCATTGAAAGATACCGGGAAAGTTTAAGAAAAATGTTTTTGGCCATGGCGAGTGACTTAAGGATTATCATAATTAAGTTTGCCGACCGGCTACACAACTTAAGGACGTTAGAAGTTCTGCCGGAAGAAAAACGTTTGCGGATCGCTAAAGAAACTTTAGAAATTTATGCTCCCATTGCCGGCTTACTGGGGATCTGGAGCTTGAAATGGCAGATGGAAGATATTTGTTTTAAATACCTTCATCCGGAAGAGTATAAAAAAATAGAGTATAAGTACGAAGTGGAAAAAAAGGTAGAGCGCTTCCAGTATATCCAAAAGGTAAAAAATATTTTAAAGAAAAAATTAGACGAATCCGACATTAAATATAAAATAGAAAGCCGGTTTAAACACCTTTACAGTATTTACCAGAAGATGCAAAAAAAAGACCGAAAATTTGATGAAATTTATGATGTTTTCGCTCTCCGGATTATTGTCCCAACCGTTAACGACTGCTATAAAGCCTTGGGAATTATCCATACTCTCTGGAAACCGAAAGCTAACCGTTTTAAAGACTATATTGCCTCCCCAAAACCAAATGGCTATAAAAGTCTACATACTACTGTCTTTGGGCCCGAGGGCAAAGCCACTGAATTCCAGATTAGAACCAGGGAAATGAATGATGAAGCTCTTTGTGGCATAGCTGCCCATTGGCACTATAAGCAGAAAAGGGGCGGGAAAGACGAAAAGCAACCTTATTGGATTAAGGAAATCTTAGATATTCAGCGAGAAGCCGAAGATACAAATGATTTCATAAAAAAAATAAAGTTTGATATTTTTAGCAACCGGATTTTTGTTTTTTCTCCCAAGGGGGACGTTTTTGAACTTCCGGAAAAGTCCACTCCAATTGATTACGCCTATGCTGTTCATTCGGAGGTGGGCAATAAAGCGGTCGGAGCTATAGTTAATGATAAAATAGCTAGCTTAGACCAGGAACTAAAGAACGGAGATTTAGTGGAAATTATTATAGATAAAAATCGCCAGGGTCCAAATCGAGCTTGGCTCAAATTCGTCAAAACCGCTGCGGCGCGGAATAAAATTAAACAATATTCTAAAGCGCCGTTAGAAAATCTTAAGAACTTTCTCCCCGGATTTAACAAAAAATAATCCCTCTTTTGTAAATTGAAAATTTACATTAGACCTACTGCATAATAAGTTGCGTAGCGAGATTTTCAGATTTTGAGACAAATTTTTCAAATAATTTTTGCAGTTTAGCCTAAGCTAAGCTAAGGAAATTTTTGGAAAATTTGGCCGAAATCTGGAAATTATAGTAGTAAATTATTACGCAGTAGGTCTATTATACTCCCAAACTTAAACCATAATAAAAGAACAAGACTTTCCCGCCTTGTTCTTTTATTTATTTTAGCTGATAAAATCTTATTTGCCTAAAAAATTTTTCACTACAGCGCTAACCCTTTGGCCGTCTACTTGGTCCTTAAGCCGCCCCATAACCAGTCCCATTATTTTGCCAAAATTTTTCCGATCTTCTTCTACCTGAGCTTCTATAATCTCTTTAACTATTTTTTTTAAATCTTCATCATTAATTTGAGCCGGCAAATATTTTTCTAACATAGCTTTTTCTTTTTTTTCCTTCTCAGCTAAATCCGGCCGCCCGCCCTGCGTATAGGCCTCGATTGAATCTTTTCGCTTCTTAATCTCAGATTTTATAACTTCAATAATTTGCTCATCAGCCAATTCTGCCCTTTCGCCTTTACGTAAAAATATTTCTTTATTATGGATGGCGCTGATAAGCAAGCGCAATACGGAAACTACCAATTCATTTTTCTCTCGCCTAGCCTCTTTTAAATCATTATTAATTTTTTCTAACAACTTAGACATAAAAATATTTATTTCTGTTCTACGGCGATAAAATTTTATTACCGCCTCCTATTTCTGGTTTCTTCGGGAAGTTTTCCGGTTTTCCTTAAATATTCCTTTTCCTTTCTTAAACGCAAGCTCGTTAGAGCATATTCTTTCTGTTGCCTTTTATTTTTCTTTGGCTCTAAATACTGCTTTTGGCGAGCTGTGTATAACCTTCCACTTTGCTTCAAACCCTTATTAAATCTCCTTAAGAAACCTTCAAAGCTTTCTCCCTTTTTTCTTTTAAATTCAGCCACCTTACACCTCCGTTCTAGTCCCGAGTATTCGGGATTAATCTTTTTGTTAGATTTTAGACCTGCTGTTTAATAATTTTTCGTCGCGTCCCGCAATATTGCGGGATGAGCGAAAAATCAGAAAAACGACGATGTTTATATGTTAATATAAGCGGAGGAATTTTTCTGATTTTGCAGCCGAAATTTCAAGTTGCAGCAGAAAAGATTATTAAGCAACGGGTCTATCATTATTTTCCTTTACTTAAATTTAATTTTTTTTCTATCTCCTCTTTTATTTTCTTTTGGTTAACAATCTCCTGAATCCCGGAATCCATATCCCGGAATAAAATGGTTCCATCCATCACTTCTTTCTGCCCAAGAATCAGACTAAACTTTGCTCCAATTCGATTAGCTTCTTCTAGCTGAGCTTTTAAACTATCCTTAGTGAAAGCCTGCCTGACTTTAAATCCGGCCCGGCGCAATTCTCCAAATATAGCAAAAGCTTTCCGCCTAGCCTGTTCTCCTAACTGGGCTAAAAATATCAGATCGCCTTCCTCGCTTTTTAAAGGAATATTTTTCTCTCTTATCTTTGCAATTGTTCTCTCTATCCCCACCGCAAATCCGCAAGCTGGTGTTGGCCGACCACCCATATATTTTACCAAACCATCATATCTGCCGCCGCCGCCCAAAGCCAGTTTGCCTGGCGTTGCCCCCTCTTCTTCAACCACCCAAACTTCAAATACTGTCCGGTTATAATAATCCAATCCCCTGACTAAATAAGGATTTAAATTATAACTAATATCTAATTCGTCTAAATATTCTAGAACTTTAATGAAATGTTCCCGGCAACTATCGCACAAGTAATCCACTATTTGTGGCACTTCCTCTCTAGCTTCAATACATTTTTCCTCCTTACAATCTAAGAGGCGCAAAGGATTTCTTATTAATCTTTTTTTACAATCCGGGCATAGTTTAGATCGCCTGCCTCTCTCCTTGTAAAATTCAAGGAGTTTTAATAAATATTCTTTTTGGCATTCCTCACAACCGATACTGTTAATCTGGATTTGGACATTAATTTGTAATTCGCAGAAAAAATTATAAGCAATTAAAATCAATAAAACGTCAGCTACCGGCGTTTCTTCGCCAAATATCTCTAAATCGAACTGAAAAGATTGCCTGTACCGACCAGCCTGAGGTTTCCCGTGCCTAAAAATCGGACCCAGCCAAAACATTTTAACCGGCTGGGGCAAATTAAACATCCCATGCTCAATATAAGCTCTCGCTAGACTGGGGGTAGCTTCTGGCCGCAGAGAGATTCTCTCTCCGTTTTTATCAATAAAAGTATACATCTCCTTAGTAACAATATCGCTCCCCTTTCCCGTTGACCGCTCATACAATTTTGTATCTTCCAAAACCGGCGTTTCAATTCTCCTAAAACCGTAAATTCGAGATAACTCGGTTGCTTTTTTAATAACCAAATCCCAATATTTATATTCATCAAATAAAATATCTCTCATCCCTTTTAAGCGGGAAAATAAAATATTGTATTCTTTCTCTTTTTCTTTAATCTTAGGTTTTTGAATTCTTGTATTCTTTCTTCTGGGCATAGAATTTAGTTGATTAGTTAGATAGTTAATTAGTCCCGCCACTATATTAAATTTAATGAGGGCGGGATCCCGCCAAGGGCGGTGATTAAATAATTGTATAGACAAACTTATACAACTAAGTAACTAGTCAACCAAGTAACTAATTAACTAATACTCATATTCAGGCAGTTTGAATAAATTAATTCGGCTGAGGGGCCAGCCACGCAGTATCACCCGACCAGTTATAAAACTTCGGTTAACTGGGCCAAAACTACGAGAATCTTTTGAGGAATTCCGATTATCACCTAAAACAAAATACTCTTTTTTCCCCAAACTAACAATATCTTCGGTTAGGCTATAAGTTTTAGCGCTTTTTTCTAAATACGGTTCCTCTAAGATAAGTCCATTTAGATACTCGCTATTGTAAATATAAACTTGACCGTCTTTTATTTGGATCTTTTCTCCGGGCAAAGCAATAATTCTTTTTATAAAATATTCCTGCGGATTTTTCGGATAACGGAAAACAATAATATTGCCCCTAGCCGGCTCTTTAAACCTATAGCTTATCTCGTCAATAATCAGATACTCATGGTCATAAAAATTCGGTTCCATCGAAGCGCCTTTAACATAAAAGGGTTGAACCAAAAAATATCTAACCGGTATTATAATTACCAGAGAAACAACAACAATTTTAATTAATTCAAAGATGAAACTAAAAAAGTCTCTTAGCATAGGAATTTGAGATAAAACAATAAAATATCTGCCAACCAGCAGACGAAAAATAAAGGTAAAATAAAGCTGCCTTTCTTGTTTATTATTTTCCGCCAGAGGCGGATCAGCCTTTGGCTGATATTTTTATGTTATTTTATTCTATAACTATAACAACTATAACATCTGGCGCAAAAAAAATCAAATCATTGACAAATTGCCTTTATTCTTTTAAAATTAAAAAAAATAGCTATTTTAAGGGGGATAAGATGGAAACTACTTTAATAATCGGGGCTCTAATTCTGTCATCAACTTTTTTCTTCTTTTTGTTCAAATTCATCTTTAAACCAACCAATAAGAAAAAACCAGAAAACCCGTCCGAATAAGACGGGTTTTTATTCCCCCCAAATTCTAAATACTATATACTAAATACTAATAAATAAACATCGCATCCCCATAGCTATAAAACCGATATTTCCTTTTTATCGCCTGCTTATAAGCTTTGTCAATATTTTTCTTGCCGGCAAAAGCCGAAACCAGCATTAGGAGAGTGGACTTCGGCAGATGAAAATTAGTAATCAGGGCATCAACGACTTTAAATTTATAGCCGGGATAAATAAAAATATCCGTCCAGCCATGGAAAGTGTTAAGGGGCTCAACCCCCAATTTGGGGGTTGAGCCCCTTTTATCCTGAAAAATTGTCTCTAACATCCTGACACTCGTTGTTCCAACAGCTATTATTCTTCTGCCTTCAGATTTAGCTAAATAAATATTAGCAATCGTCTTTTTGTCTGCCTCCACCCATTCCGCGTGCATTTTATGTTTAGTAATATCATCAACTTTAACCGGCGCGAATGTACCTAAACCAACATGCAAAACTATATATTCTAACTGCACACCTTTCTTCTTCAGTTTCTTTAGCAAAGCCGATGTAAAATGAAAACCAGCCGTGGGTGCCGCTACTGAACCAATTTTTTTATCATTGGCATAAACTGTCTGGTAATCTTTATTGTCGGCCCGACACCTGACGACTCTCTTTATATAAGGCGGCAAAGGCGTTAATCCAATCTTATCTACAATTCTCATGAATTCCTTACTGCCCTTATTAAATTTTACCTCCCAAGTACCGTCTCTATTGTCTTTAATAATTCTACCTTCTAGGCCTTGGCTGAATTTTACTCTCAGGCCTGCCCTTCTTCTCTTCCCGCCCAAGAGACATTGCCAAACATCACCCCCTTGCTTGTCCGCCAAAGCTTCCTTGCCCGCCACAGCTTTAGCGTCGGTGGGAGCGTCGGCGGAATAAAGGGAGGAGGGAAAATTATTCCTTAATAAAAAAACTTCAATTTTTCCACCAGTGTCTTTCTTCTTGCCCAGCAGGCGTGCCGGAAAAACCTTTGAATTATTTAAAACTAAAATGTCGCCCGGCTTTAGATAATCTAAAATATCGTAAAAATGCTTATGTTCTATCCTGCCCGTTTTCTTAGAGAGTAATAAAAGCCGCGAATGGTCTCGCGGTCTGATGGGCTTCTGGGCAATTAAATTTTTCGGTAAATAATAATCAAAATCCTGTAATTTCATATTAAGTATGGTGGGCCGCCTTACTTTTCTCCACCAATTTTATAATAATATTCCTTACCTGGTCAGGGTTAGAAATTTCATGAAAGAAAAATCTTTCTTTAGCGCCCGCCGTTTGCACATAAACATTGCCATATTTAAAAATAGTCGGAAAAAATCCTTCTACTTCGCTGGTGACGTCCTGTATCCGGGATAATCTTTGTTCGGAGACAATGCGGGCAAAAAATCCCTTTTGCTCTATATTAATAATTCTCTCATTAGTTATTATCCAGACATCAAGATAATAATCAATAAAGGAAAAAAAGAAAAATACCCAAAGAAAAAGATAATAAAAACTAACTATTAAAACAAAAATGGGGTAAGAAATCTGGCCATAAAGAATGCCTGGATAGATGGAAGTAACAACAATATAAAAAAGTACCAGAGGTAAAACCAAAAGTAAAATAAAAAATAAAATCTTTTTTATTAAAATAAAAGCATCCCGCCTTAGCACTTTTATAATTTTTTCATCGGGAAGTTTTCCCGACAAACGATAGAGCAACAGCATAGGCTATTTAAAAAGAAAATTCTAAATTAAATAAATCTCCAAAAATAGTTACATTCATCTGCCAGTCAATTTGGCTTAAATATTTATAGGAGATAGCCAGCATTAGAAAAGAAATGGCTATATAAACAAAAACCGTAAAAAAAGTGGTAAAATTCAAAAAGCCGAATTTCAGCATATGATAAACAGCGATGAAACTGAATACCAGCCAGCCCAGCAGAAAAACAAAATAGATTATTAGAAAGATGTATAAAGGAAAAGTCATATCTTAAAATTCCTAATTTTTCCCGCCACTTATATAAAATTTATAGAGGGCGGAATCCCGCTAAAGCGGTAATAATTTACCTAATTCCTGCCCGCCGAAGCTTCGGCGCAGGCAGGGATTTTAGCATTTGAAATTGATTTGACATTTGAGCTTTGGATTTTGGATTTTTGATTACTAAGTGAATTAGAAATTATACTAATTTATTCTGCTCCGGCTTTTTTCGACCCAAGTGCTTATAGCCAATATCAGTTACAATCCGGCCGCGCGGAGAGCGGTCTAGAAAGCCCAACTGCATTAAATAAGGTTCATAAATTTCTTCAATAGTGGCCATCTCCTCACCAGTAGTGGCCGCAATCGTATTTAAACCAACTGGCCCGCCGTTAAATTTATCAATGATAATTTCTAAAATTTTGCGGTCAATCCAGTCAAGACCCAGCTCATCAACGTCCAATATTTTAAAAGCTTTCTGGCAAATAATAGATTCCACTTCACCGTTTGCCTCAACCTGACAATAATCCCGGACTCTTTTCAGTAATCGGTTAGCAACCCGGGGAGTGCGCCGGGAACGCTGGGCAATAATTCCAGCTGCGGCTGGCTCCACCTTTACTCCTAAAATATTAGCGCTTCTGTTTATAATTTTATTAATATCTTCCAGGCCGTAAAAATCCAGGCGGTAAGTAAGGCCAAAGCGGTCCCGCAAAGGAGAGGACAGCAAGCTTACTTTAGTGGTCGCGCCGATTATGGTAAAATGCGGTAAATCAATGCGCAAAGTCCGGGCGGATGGTCCTTTGCCAATAATAATATCCAAGGCATAATCTTCCATGGCCGGATATAAAATCTCTTCAATAACTTTATTAAGCCGATGAATTTCGTCAATAAATAAGATATCTCCCTCGCCTAAATTAGTTAAAATCGCTGCCAAGTCTCCGCCCTTTTCAATGGCCGGTCCAGAAGTAATTCTAATATTAGCGCCCAATTCATTGGAAATTACATGAGCGAGAGTAGTTTTGCCTAAGCCGGCCGGCCCGTGCAAAAGCACATGTTCAATCGGTTCGCTTCTCCCTTGAGCCGCGGCCATAGTAATTCTTAAACTTTCCTTAATTTTATCTTGGCCCACATATTCATTTAGTTTTTTCGGCCGCAGAGTCAAATCCAAGGCCTTATCGCCGTTAGTTTCCTCCCCCGTTATTATACGATTTTGTTTAATATCAGGCATACTCACATTTTAGCTAGTTGAAACGATTTTGGCAAATTAAAAAACATGTGCTTAGAAATAAAACACTAAATACAAAAACAGCAAAACTGCATAATTAAAAAGCATAAACCATTTATTAGACCAGTTTATGCCGGAAAAATGAAACTTAGAAAAGGGCCAAAGAATCGGGGTCGGAAAAAATTCGGTTGTATGGGTAAAAATGTCTAAAAGAATATGCAATCCCCAGGCGTAATAAATAATTAACCACCAATTCAAGCCCAAAATTTTTAAGATTAAAAATATCGCCAGCCAGATAACTAAGCTATGGGTAATATCATAAAGCTTAAAAACATATTTCGGGATTACCGCCAAAGGCGGGGCGTTAAAATGCAAAGTTTTTCTGACAAAATGCTTAAAATTTAAAAAGGAAAAACTAATAATATCCGGCAATACGCCGAATAAAACCGCCAAGCCCTTTTGCTCAATCGGCAATCCTTTAAAAATTAGGTTTGTCCACAAAGCGTGGGAAATTATATCCATATAAAATAATCCTAATCTACGAATTTATCCGAATGCTCCAAATGTTTTTATTCCTAATCTCTCTGGCAGAGAAATTCGGAGCATTCGGATATAAATTCGGATTAATTCGCATTACCCCTTCCTAAATTCGCAAATATTAAAAAAGTCGCAAAATTTACAAAGCGCCGAAGGCTTAGGGGGAAATTCACCTTTTTTTATTTCCGTAATGGTTTCTATAATTTTTTCCTTAGTCTTATTCAGTTCCTCTTTGCCGCCTAAAAATTTAACTTCTGTATTATTATCTAAATAATAAAAAACTAAAGTATCTATTTCTTGTCGGAAAAGTTCTTGCCCTGCCAATTGATAAATTAAAAGCTGATATTTTTCATTAAAATTTAATTTATCTTTATCTTTTGGGCTGCCGGTTTTATAATCAATAATTTTTATTTTGCCTGCCCCGCCCTGGCGGTGGCCGTCCGCCTCATCAATCCTGTCCATCACCCCACGCACGGTATAAAGTTCTTCCCCGACTTTTACTTTTGTATTAAAACCTTTTTCCAGAAAAATAACGTTCGGCCAGTTATCTTTATATTTCTCATAGAAACCTTTTAAAATTTCTTTGCCCTTTTTCTTGTACTTCTCTTTTTCCGCCTTATCTTTATACCAATCGTCAATCCAGCTTTGTTCATACAATTCTAAAATTTCTTCAAAGCTAATTTTTGCTTTTCCCTTTTCCTCCTTACCTTGTTTTTGCCCGAATAGATTTTTTTGTTCTAACCCCCTTTTTCTTTCAATCAAACTAAATAATTTCTGCAAAGTCAAATGCAGGGTTTTTCCAAAAGAAAATTGAAACTTGCCCCGCCTAGGAATTCTTAAAACATGGGCAAAGCGATATTGATAAGGACAATTAGAAAAAGCCGCTAATTGCGTATAGGAAAAATAGGAGGGAGAAAAAACAAAATTCTTTTTCTCCTCGCCCCTGTTAACAGTCTTTTTTCTCTCCTGAAAACCATAATCCGGAGATTTCTCTTTTGCTCGACCAGCAAAGGTCTTTTTATTTTCTTTAATTAGTCCACATTCTGCCAAGAAGAGGGAAGGTTTTTTTTCACGTGCCCCCCCGTAATCTTTTGCCCAAGAAAAATACAAATTGTCTTTTGCCCGGGTGGCAGCTACATAAAATAATCGCCTTTCTTCTTGTAGGTGGACATCCCCTTCAGGCAAGATTTCTTTAACTAAGGCGTCAGGAATTTTAATCTGTTCGCTACGCCGGATTGTGGGAAAACGCTTGTCAACCAAACCGGCAATAAAAACATATTTGAATTCCAATCCCTTTGCCCCGTGAACCGTCATTACTTTTATTGTTTCCGGACCCGCTTCCCAGTCAATGGGCATGGTCCCCTCCTCACCAGCATCAATTTCCATCTGTAATTCTGTTAAAAATGCCTTAACGCTTTTATCATCACTGGCTTTTTCAAAATTCTCTACCCTTTTCATAAATTGGTTGAGATAGGAAACCACTTCTTGACTTTTGCCTTCTTCCTGACTCACTAGATGTTTAAAATAACCACTATCATCTAAAAAAACCCGAATAATCTCGCCGACATTTTTTTCTCTAGTCAAAGCCGTATGTTTGGTAATTAGAGATAAAATCGCATCCGCTTTTTTTTGTACTTCCATGCCTAAATTTAAAACCGAAACATTGCGCAGAACCTCATAAAGCGACCAGGCCTTTTTATTAGCCCAATAATTAAAATTAACCAGTTCATTGTAGGTAAAATTAAAAATCGGCAGATTCAAAACACGGTAAGCCGCTATGCTTTCATGGTAATCGTCCAGTAATTTTAAATAAGCAATTACATCCATTATTACCGGCTTGGTATAGAGGCCGCGGGAAGAAAGAAATTGATGAGGCAGTTGGGCCGCGGCCAAAAAGGAGCAAATTTCCTTGGCGCTTTCGTTAGCTCTGACTAAAATCGCAAAATCGTCCCAAGTGGCGTTCTTGTCTTTTATTTTCAATTCGGCAATTTTTTCAATTACTACCCTTATTTCCTCGGCCGAGTCTTTGCCTTCTATAACCTCAATTACTCCCTTGCCCTTATTATTAGCTATAAGCTCTTTGCTTAATTTTTTATCTTTTATTTTCGATTTTTTATCTTTTTGCAACTGGTATTCCAGCCTATTCGGGTCATTCTGCTTAATGAACTTATAAGATAAATCTAAAATATTCTGCTTATTGCGGTAATTATTAATTAAAAAAATCTGTTCGGCCTGCGGATAATCTTTTTTAAATTGTAAAATATTGGAAACCGAAGCCCCGCGGAATTTATAAATTGACTGGTCATCGTCTCCAACCACTACCAGATTATTTTTCATCGCCGCCAGCATTTTTATTAATTCATATTGCGCCCAATTAGTATCCTGAAATTCATCTAATAAAATATATTTAAATTGCTGCCTATATTTTCCCAAAATTGCCGGCCGTTCACGGAATAATTTTAGGCAATAATTTATTAAATCACCAAAATCCAAAGCATTACTATCTAGTAGCAATTGCTGATAAACATGATAAGCATTTGCCACTTCATTTATCCGATTGATTTCTTGCGTGGCCACTTCTTTGTCGTCAGTTTGAAAATTGGAAATTGAAAATTGGAAATTCCGGCCCTTTTGTTTCTTCTTCCCGCTTAACATGGAATCAAAATTTTGTTCTAATTCTTGGGCATACTCTAAATACTGGGCCGGATTTATGTCCTCGTCCTTGGCCCGGGAAAAATGCTTTATTAAAGCATGGATAAATTTTGTCGGATTGCCCATCGGCCGGTAATAATCCAAATCAAACTTATCCAGATTCTTTTTTACCAGAGAATATTGTTCAAATTCGTTTAACAATTTAAAGTCATTAGGCAGCCCGATGTCCAAGCCATGTTCTTTTAAAATCCGCTCGCCAAAACTATGGAAAGTGGAAATCCATAAATCCAGGTACCCCATAGGCAGCAATCGGTCAACCCGCTCTTCCATTTCCCCGGCCGCTTTTTCCGTAAAAGTTAAAGCTAAAATTTCGTCAGATTTAGCCCAACCCTGCTCAATAATATAAGCAATCCTCTGAGTTATAACCGTGGTTTTGCCTGTGCCCGCTCCGGCCACGATTAAAAGCGGCCCATCGCGATGAGTAACCGCCCTTAACTGTTCCTTGTTCAAATTCTCCATTAAATTTTGTTCCATAATAGTTTGGATATCGGAAACCCATAAAGGGTTTGCGATATCCTGCGGCTTATTCTAAAAAGTTCTTTCTAATATCCTTAATACTTATTATATCAGGTAATACTTGTAAACAAAAATTCTTAAATTCAATACTATTATTAAATTCATTCATAATTATTCTTCTATTACATAAATTTCCCTTGCGTTTTCCCATATAATCAAGAAAACTGGACCATGGCCAATTTTTAGCTAAAGAAATTTTATGAACTTCACTATTGCAATTAACATAAACTGCTAACTTTAGAAGATGACTATAACTGCCTACTCCAATTATTTTAAACTTTCCCTGAAATAAAGCTCCGCTACGATTATATTTTTTATTAAAATAATTAGTATAACCGATTCCTAGACGTCTCATAAATTCTGAAATTCCGCCATCAACTAATTGTTTAAGCAAAAAATGATAATGATTATTTAAAAGGCAATAACCAATAAATTCAACCAACGGTTTATTAGGTGAATCTAACGGGATATCGGAAACCCATAAAGGGTTTGCGATATCCTTTCCTTCTTTTTTGTATTCTCTAAATTTCTTCTCGTATAAACTTCCAATCGGATTAACATTATTAAATTCCCTCATGCTTCGGATAAATCTAACAAAATTTTTATAACCAACAAAAATATTTCTTTTATCTACGCCGCGATTGTAAATATGATAAATTTTTTCTGTTTCTATTTGCATAATTTATCGCGGGGTATCGTAAACCCATAAGGGGTTTGCGATACCCCTATGGTTAAAATCATAGCTAATAATCATTAAATCAGCAAATAAAGAAGGCGAAATTTGTAAATCTCGCCTTCTTTATTTTTTATATTTACTTAATTTAGAACTTCAAAATCCTCTCAAACTTCTTTTTATCCTTAAACGGCCCGATAATAGCTAAATTTAATCCCTTATTTACAAAAATTCTCCTTGCCACTGTCTTTATGTCCCGGCTTTTTACCTGATCAACCTTTTTAAAAAAACTCTCCGGCGGCAAAATTTTATCTGACATAATTGCTCTTTCGGCGTACCAGCCGGCCATGTCATCAGACGCTTCCAATTTTATAACCGAGCGGCCGCGGATTAAATCTTTAGTTCTTTTTAATTCTTTCTCACTAACTAAAATATTTTTTAATTTTTTATATTCAGATAAAATTATTTTTATGGCCGCTTCAACTTTTTCTACCGGCACTCCGGCCTGGGTAGTTAAATAGCCGCTATCTGTATAAAACTCGGCCTGGGTACTGACGTAGTAGGCCAGCCCCTTTCTTTCCCTTAATTCCGTAAAAAGCCGCGAACTCATTGATCCGCCCAAAATAATGGACATTACTTTTAAAATAAATTCATCCTTATGGCCAATCGGAATACCTCTTACCCCCAAGGAAATATTGGCCTGACCGGTTTTTTTATAATTAATTTTTATCTGCGGTTTTATTTGTTTCTCTTTTATTTTTTCTTTATCTTTAAAATCAGTTTTTCCTAAATGGGAAAAATAACGGCTAATTAACTCTTCGCCGCCGCCTTTAATATTGCCGGCTAAACAAACTATTGTGCTGCCTGCGCCGTATTGGGAGTTTAAATAGGCAAGCAGGTCCTGGCGAGTCAATTTTAAAATATTTTCTTTATGCCCGATTACTTCCCAGCCAGCCGGGCTGTCCCCGTAAAGGCACTCTTCGAAAACGTCTTCAATATGGATTATGGGGTTGTCATGGCGCATATTTATTTCTTCAATAATCACTCCTTTTTCCCGTTCAATTTCCTTAAAGTCAAATTTAGAATGCAAAAGCATGTCGCTCACAATATCAACGGCTAACTTTATTTTTGAGCTATCAACCTTTACCCAATAGCCCGTATATTCTTTTGAGGTGAAAGCGTTGAATTCTGCCCCGACTTTATCCAGTTCGCTGGCCAAGATTAAAGTCGTCGGCCGTTTGGCTGTCCCTTTAAAAAACATGTGCTCTAAAAAATGGGAAATGCCGTTATTTTTCTTATCTTCATATTTAGACCCGGTTTTAACCATTACCAAAATCGTTATAGTTTTCGTCCCGGTCATGGGCACCGTTATTAAATTCAAACCGTTTTTTAATTTCTTTTGTTTATACATAAAAAAATAATTTCTATTATTTAGATCAAATCTTCAAAAATATTTAAATCACCAAGGGGTCTGGGGTGCGACTGAGCGCCAGGGCGAACCCAGCTAAAGATTAATCAGCGAAATAGCGAATTGAGCACCCCAGGACTTTTGCCTACTTTTTGGTCACAAAAAGTAGGCCCGCGCGGCAGCGCAAAAATTAACAGCCCTAAATCTTATAATTATCTTCTACCATAATGCCAACAATCATCCAAAACCACAAAACCCCAAAATGCAAGCTCCAATACCAATGGTCAACCATCATCATTATAACTAAAGCAGTTAGAATAGACAAACCAAAATATTTTCCTTTTTTTATTAAATTCCATCCCAAGAATCCTAAAAATCCTAAAAATCCCAAGAGTCCCAATGTCCCCGTCTCTGCCCACACTAATAAAAACACATTATGCACCGGTTGGTAATCCCAACTTGATCGTCCTGAATTTTCTTGCTCTAAAGCCAGAGCATAATTGCCAATGCCAGCGCCAAAAAACCATTTTTCTTTTATCATCTTTTCTGCTTGCCCAAAAGATTCCATTCTTTCTGTGTTTGATTTAATTTCCAGCCTCGTGTCTTTTGACAACCTTGTTAAAACTAAATCACTATATAAATTAGATAACACAAAAATTAAAACGCCGGCAGCCAAAATTATTTTTAATAATCCCCTTTGCTTTAGATAATCTTTTTTTATTAAAAATATAAAAAGCAGCAGTAAAATTCCGACTATGGCTCCAGCCCACGCCCCGCGGGAAAATGTAAAGAATAACGCTAACGAAAATAATAAAATAATAAAATAATAAAATAATTTTAAACCCTTGGAGCTCAGCTCCGAAGCTTCGGAGCTGAGCTCCTTTGTATAAATTTTATTTTTAAAAAACAAACCAACCGCTACCAACATACCCGCTACCACCGCTCCTCCCAACATATTCGGATGATCCAACCCCCCATAAGCGCGCAACCATCTTTCGCCCATTCCATCGATCCCAAAGGTTTCCACTACTGAAGCCCCGAGTTCAGCCGGGTTATGCAACGCCATTCCCAGCCACTTAGAAGCAAAACTTGATTGAGTTAAAAATTGATAAATCCCCAGACCGGCCTGCAAAAAAATTCCCGCCAGTAAACTCCAAAACAATTTTATTCTATCATAATTCGCACTCGTTATTAGCCAGAACAACCCTACTCCCAATAAAAACCAACCATATTTATAAAAGGAAAGCCATTTGTCAGAAGCAAAAAAGATAGAAACAAAAACAAATAAATCTAACAATCCAATAAAGTACCAAATAGATGGTAAGCCGGAGCTCAGCTCCGAAGCTTCGGAGCTGAGCTCCTTATTGTTAAAATTCATTCGGCATTTAAAGAATACAAATAGTAAAATCAGGGCTACTAGCAAAATATCCGTCCCATATAAACTATACGTCAAATACTCCATCTCTCCGGCTTTAATAATCCAACGCGTCTGCCAGGGCAATAAAAAAACCAAAAAATATAAACCATATTCTATTATTTTATTTAAATATTTCATAAAACAGCTTTTAATTCTTCGTTTTTCGCTTTTAGTTTGTTTTTATATTCTTCCCGCCGATCATTAACATGCAGTTTTATTACTCCCTTGTCTGCCACCACCCTGGTGTCTTTATTTACTATACTTTTCAGTTGCTCCGGCATCATCTTCAGTTCTAAATTTTTTGTCCTTCTTTCCAGCCCGCCAAAAAACATATCAACTACATCGCGGTAAAACCGGGAAAAACCTTTGCCAGCATCTCTCCTATAATTTACTTCTCCGCGCTCCCAATTAGGCAAATAATTTTTAAGCCAGTTATTGGCTCCAATAAATTTATTATAAATATTATCCCTATTATAAATCGGCACTAGTCCGGCCAACCAATAAATAAAATAAATATCTTTTTCCATTCTGTCATTCTGGAGCGAAGCGACCCGCCTGCCGGCGAGGCAGGTAGAATCTCGTGATATTTTACAACTTAGCATTAACTTTTCTAAATCCATCGCTTCTTCACTAATAAAAAAACTCAAGCATATTTTATCTCGCATATTTTCCGGCTTTGGCCGCAACCCTAAAATTTTTATTATTAAAACGCAAAATAATCTCGTTAGCCAAACCCGGTTTTTCTCCGTAATAATAAATAAATCAATATCGCTTTCCTTTTTTAAGTTATGCGCCCCGATTATATTGCCGACCGCTATCATTTTTATCCAGGGAATGAACTTAAAAATTCTAGACAGCCAGACCGCCCGCTTAAATTTTTTATCACTATAATTATATCTAGCCATTCTTTCTTTTATAATTTCTTCTCTGCCGGCTAAAAAATAAAATCCATTCTTTCTTTCAACCTGCCCCCTTTCGAAAAGGGGGACTAAGGGGGATTTTTTCGCTATATTTTCCAAAACTTCCAAAACTTCGGCCAACTCGCATTTCACGTCAAGATATTTCCAAACTTCAAATCCGGTCAACGGATAAGAAAATAAATCAAAAAAAGCAATTGTCCTCGCAATTGCCTTTGCCACATTTTTATCTGTTTTTGTTTTGATATTATCCATATTCATATTTCTAAAATTTGCTTGACAAAACAAAAAAATAGTGTATAATATTATATAGAAGACTCAATTAGTGTCCGCCTATATATCCAACACTTAGCGAAAGCTGTGAAGGAATATAGCAACCATAAGCTTAATTTACTGGTGAGAGGGAAATCCCTGACAAACCTAAGCGCAAATCCGTTGAATACCAAATGCCGTTGTAAGGATTAGGGTGAAGGACTCCTAAAAATCAATCCAGCTGCTAATGGAGATGACCTAATTGGGTCTTTTTTTATTTTCTCTTTATTCTTCCTCTCTCGGCTTGTCCAACACCATCGTCTCAATCTTTGATTCACCCTCAGTAATTTTTACCACGTCTTTATCTAATTTTTTAAACTCTTTATAGGCATTATTATAATGATTAACTGTGGTTGACATACTAATGCCCAACTTTTTCATAAAATCATCATAACTTAATAGATGTCGGCTAAGTTTTTCCACGTTTGCCCGGATCGTCTTGGCGCTTTCTTCAATCTGCAAAGCCCTTAATCCCTGAAGGACCGTCTGAAGATAAGCTAGAAATGAAGTCGGCGAAACGATAATGACATGCTTGTCGCGAAAAGCGTATTCAATTAAATCACGGGTATTAACTTGAACTGCTCCGACTTTGTTAATTAATAAATCATAATAAATCGCCTCACTCGGAATAAACATAAAGGCGAAATCCATAGTCTTCTCTCCCGGCTTAACATATTTGGCGGTTTCATCAATCCGATTTTTTAAATCCTGCTTGAATTGCTTTTCCAGTTTTTCTTTTGTCTCCGCATCATTGCAATTTAATATTTTTTCATAATTTTCCAAAGAAAATTTAGAATCAACCGGAATAATTTTATCTTTAACAAACACTACGGCGTCAACTATACTGCCGTCCTTAAAGGGATATTGCATCTGGTAAGAATTCGGCGGCAAAACGTTTTTTAAAGTTTCTTCCAAAAAATATTCGCCTAAAACTCCCCGCTGTTTCGGATTTTTTAAAATATCCTGCAAATTCTGCAACTGAGCGGAAAAATTCACCACTTGTTTATTAGTTTCATCAAGTTTAGTTAATCTCTCCGTAACGTCGCTAATCAGCTTGGCCGACTGGCCGGTTATGCCCTGAATAATTTTAGTGGCTTGGCCGAATTGCGCTTGCGTTGCCCGATGTGTTTCCGACAATTTGCTGTCCATAGCTTGGCGCAAA